>FRDC01001560.1_pt1 | contig 69444 bp, 91 predicted proteins | sample 1106171 | NCBI WGS metagenome assembly FRDC01 (sample SAMEA3930566, study PRJEB13176) | freshwater metagenome | biome: Drinking water system; feature: drinking water; material: water | place: Singapore | collected 2014-12-20 | reverse complement strand
ATCGTCAACGGCACGGATCACGCGGGCGACATCGCGGCCATCGCCATCGACTTCAGGTACGCGCTGGGAGGCCCGAAGCCGACGCGCATCCTCCAGGAGGGCCTGATGGACAGCCCCGAGGTCGAGAACCTGCAGCGAGCGCTGAAGTCCATGGGTTACGCCGTTGGCGCGGTTGACGGCGACTTCGGGCCTGCCACCAGGCTCGCCGTCCAGGAATACCAGCGCGCGCAGGGCCTCGACCCTGACGGCGTCGCGGGCCCGCAGACCCGCGCCAAGCTCAACGTCTAAAAGAGGAGATATGCGGTGAACAGCAGTCAGACGAAAAACCTCATCCAATCAAGCCTGCTCGCATTATTCGCGGCATCTGGCCCCGTTGCGAAGTGGCTGGCGACGAGCCGCGGGCTCGACAACGTCAGCATCGAGGTGATCTTGCAGGTGGCGAACATCCTGACCCCGCTCGTCGCGGGCGTCGTCTTCTTCGCGTTCAACACGATCACCTCCAAGATCGCGGCCATCAAAGCGGCAGAGCCCGCGGTGCAGGCGTCCGTCGTCCAGCAGCTGCCGGCGTCGTCCGTGGCGGAGGGCACGTCGCAGAAGTCGACCCACGAGCAGGCAATCGTCGTGAGCCAGCTGCCGCCGCTCGCCGTCGCCGAAGGCACGGCGCAGAAGTCAATCGAGGAGCAGGCCGCCGTCGCCGCGGCGCTCCCGGACGAGACGGTTATTGCTGCGACTGCCGCGATCCCCGAGATTGCGAAAGTCGTGGTGAAGGATGGCACCTCCAACGGTGCCGGGAAGCTCGCAGCCGATCCTTCTTCGCCGAAGATCGATTTCGAGCGCAACCAGTAAGGAGAAACTTACGTGAATAGACTCGTCATTAGTGTCCTCGGCGCGTTCCTCGCTTTCGGAACGCTCGTAGGATGCGAGAAGGTCCAGACTGCCACCCAGGTCGCGACCGTCGCCCAACAGCCGATCGGCAACCAGGCCGTCGCGGACGCCCGCAACACGGTCTACGCCCTCAAGGCGTCGTACGGCGCCGCGCTCCGCGTCGCCGTCGAGTACGCGAGGCTGCCGAGCTGCACGCCGCCGGACCGCCCGGTCGTCTGCTCGTCAGATGCTGTGGTACGCGGCATGGCGTCCCTGCAGCCTAAGGTCTCGTCGGCGATCAACGCCGCCGAGCGCGTGGCGCTGCAAGCCAACCCTGACATGAGCACGCTGCGTGCCGCCATCTCGACGGCACAAGCGGCCTACGGCGAGTTCAAGAAGCTGACGGAGGAGGCTAAGCCATGAGCTTGAGAGATGACATCCTGTCCCTGGTAGGGACCATCGCGATCGAGGCCCCGAAGTACATCGAGGCCGGGGCCGACGTCGTGGACCTCGTGTCGAAGGCACGGGCCGCGCTCAAGAACCTCGCGGACCGCAGCGGTGCGGCCCCGTCGGATGCCGAGTTCGCCGACCTCGACGCCAGGCTGTCCGCCCTGGAGGGCGAGCTGCAGCGGGAGGCGGCCGGCAGGTCGGGCTGAGGGACCTACACCCCCAACTGTAACCCTCAGCGCGATGGCCGCCGGCAATTTTCTCCCTTCGGCGGCCCGAAGGCCTCGCCCGGTCTCCTCGGCTGGCGGGGCCTTCGTCATTTCGACCCGGTAGACCTTCCGGGGACAGCAGGAGACGAGGGACTACAGAGGGACTTCGGGGTATAGGACAGCTGCCCCTCCTACCGAGGCCCTTCCCTGCTGAAATACCGAAGCCCTCGACAGCGTTTTTAGGGGTCCCAGGACCCCATATCTCCCCGCCTAGGGGCGCGGGGCCTTCCTGAGGCCCAGACGCCCAGCCTCGACGCAGTCTGTCGAGGGCAGGCGCGGGAGGTCCACCAGGCAGGCCGATTTCTGGTCGTAGATGTGGAAGGTCCCCCGCTTGGAGGGGATGGGCACCAGGTGGCCGCCCTCCCTCTGCACCATGACGTAGCCCTCGGCCGACCTCGCGGGCCGCGCCGCCAGCCAGGTGGCAGCCCCGACGAGGAGGGCCAGGCCGATCGCCTTACTTATGTTCATCGCTAAGCCTCTCGACCAGGTAGGTCAGATCGATCGGGCCCCCGTTGAGGAAGCTGGCCAGGGCGCAGGCCAGCAGGAAGTTGCCGCACTCGCCGACGACGTGGAAGCGCCGGCGGTCCGCGGTGCGGTCGAGTGGATCAAGCTCCAGGAACACGCCGACCTGGAACTTGCCGCCTGCCGGCCTCACGGTGTGCACGGGCGCCTCCCGCAGACGATCCTTATCCAGCTCAGCGCGAACCTGTTGCCGCGCCTCGCGTCGAGCAGTATCTCGACGGCCTTGGGCGCCTCGTGCCCCGCGGCCTTCAGCCTGGCGTACGCGCGCGGGTATCTCTCGTGGAGGGCCTTCACTTGATGCCCTCCAGCTTCTCGCGGATGGACAGGCCCGTGCCGTCGATCCTGTCGGCCTGCGGCATGAGCGTAAGGGTCCACTCGCTCGACGACTTACGCTCGGGAGCCGGAGGCTTGATGACGACCTCGTGCCCCGCCGGGTGCCTGAAGGTCAGCGGCTCGTCGTCGGCGTTGGACCAGGGGGCGAAGCCCGCTGCCCTGACGGCGAGCGCGAGGTGGCTGTTGCAGATGTACCACTTCTTGACGCTGGGCTGCCGCGGCGTGCGGCCCCCCTGCTCACCCGCAGGTCGTTCGGCCGGCGCCGGAGCCGCGATCGGCTCGACGTGCAGGAAGGTCCTCGTCTGGTCCGTGTAGTTCACACCCTTGAAAGCGTGGCGCTTCCTGTCGTACCAGGCCTCGAACTCCGCCATGTCCGGCCACTCGCCGAGCTGCACGACCTCCTCGCCGACCAGGTGCTCGGCCGTCACGGGGGCGTTTACGTTGACTACGTAGGCGTCGATCTTGGCCACGTGCTTCCTCATGATCCAGTTGCGGGGCTTGTCCGCGCGGTCAGCGTAGATGATGGCGTCGACCTTGGCGCGGTCCTCGGGGCTCTGGTCGCGGTAGTGCGTGAACTCCTTCACGATCCACGCTCCGCCTGAAGCTCCGCGATCACGCGAGCAAGCTTACCGTGGTCTGCATCCTCCAGGTCAGCGTCGTACATCTTCATGTCAGACGCGACGCGCGAGGGGTCCTCCCTCCACAGGTCGTGCCCGTTGCCCTGGGCGTTCCTCATGGCCTCGGCGGCCAGCGCCTTCATCCGTTCCGTCGTCATGCTCTCCCTCCTCTCTCAAGCGCCCGGAGCTTACCAGACGGGTGCACAATAGTAAACAGGCTGCTAATCGACGTATTCCTTTTTCTGCAGGCTTGGCCAATGCGCGAGGGCTTGTTCGTACGTGAGCTTGCGGCCGCGGCCCGCGACGCCCATCACCCGATCGCTCGTGACCTTGTCGACGATGCCCTCGTAAGCGACGTGCTTCTTCACGTTGGCGTCGAACAGCAGGACCGCGAGCAGCCTGGGCTCGTTGCGTCCGTCCATCTCCTCGCCGATGTACGGCATGTACGGCGCGTGGGTGCCCCTGACGACGCGGCTCATCTGGTCTCCTCCTTCACGCTGCGCGTCGTTATCATGAGCCCGCGCACCAGGCCTTCGCTCGACGCGTCCCAGTCGAACTCGGTGCCGGCGTCCAGCTCGATGCCCTTGTGGTCCACGAGCCACTGCGCGACGACCCTCTCCACGTCGTCGGCCGTCAGCTCGTAGCGCGTCACCGTGCTGGTGCTGGTCGTCGTCATTATCTTCAGCTGCGTCATAGTCCTCTCCTCAGAAACCGAAGTGGCGGCGCCTCTCCTCGACAAGCGCCGGGTTGTTGGTGCTCTCGTGCTCCACCCAGCCGCGCCCCCCTGTCATGGCGGGGGGGGGGGGGGGGGGGGAACATCACCAGGCCCTCGGTGGGGGAGAAGCGCACGGCGACAGGCTTGCCCACCTTCTCCAGGTAGGCCAGCAGGCGGGCGTCCCGGTAGCTCTCGCGCCGGGCGGGGTCCACCCAGTGCCTTGTTGAACTTGGCTTCGTTGAGCTGGGCCATTTCCTCCAGCCTGGCGCGGCAGGCCTGCACGCCCGCCGCGAAGTCGTTCTTGTTAGTCATGGTCAGTTCTCCTAGCTCTGGTTGGTCTTCTGCTTCGCCGGCGGGGCCTTCTTGGCCAGGCCCTCGCCCCTCAGGTAGATCATCGTCCGCTGGAAGCGGGTGCGGGAGACGTACTTCAGGTTCATCTCCTGCTTGTGCTGGTGCTCCTGCCGGGCGAACGGCGACGGCAGGAGGTCCTGGCGGTAGATGGCGACGGTCGGCCACTCGCGGCCCTTGGCCTTGTGCATGGTGCTTAGCGTCAGCACCCTGCCGCCGGCGTCGTCGAACAGGCCCTCGATGCCGCGCACCAGCTTCGGCACCGTGCGCTCGTTCTCGTCGAGCGCGTCGATGAAGGTCATGACGCACTCTACGCGGTCGGCCACGCCCGCCGCCTTCATCTCCTTGCCCTTCGCCATGAAGGCCGCGACCTCGCGCTCGCGGTAGGCCTCCAGCTTATCCCTCAGCGCGTCGATGGTCTTGGCCCGCATCTTCTTCACGAGGGAGACCAGGCCGCTGCCGATCTCGCGGCCGAGCACCCTGCAGGGCACGCGCCGCGCCATCAGCTGGTACGCGAGGCCCACCAGGGGCGCCGTGTTGCGGCAGAGGACGGCCGCCGAGGCGTCGAGCCTTGGCAGGGCCTCCTCCACGGACAGCTCCAGCACCTCGCCCTCGGGGGCGCTGGGGTGCACCGAGAACTCGGGCACCAGGTTGCGCACCTCGGCTTCGGCCGCCCGGGGGCAGCGGTACGAGACGGTGAGCGGGAGGGATACCGCGTTGAACTCCCTGCGGAGGAGGTTCATGGCCTCGCTGTCGGCGCCCGTGAAGCCGTAGATGGCCTGGGCGCTGTCGCCGAAGGCGAAGAACCGGCCGCCGGGGCGCAGCGCCAGGCGGGCGATCGCGCGGCGCACGGGGTTGACGTCCTGGCCCTCGTCGACGATGACCTTCTGCTGTCCGAACAGGCGGAGCTTCCAGAGGAGCGGGAGGTACAGCATGTCGTCGAAGTCGATGACGCGCTTCTCCTCGGCCACTTGGTTGGAGCGCCGCAGCAGCTCGCGGGCGTACTCGATGGCCTGTTCCACCGTGGCGTCCTGGTCATCGAGGTACATGTCGTGGTGGTCGATGATGTCGAGCCACGCGGTCTCCACGTCGGGGACCAGGCAGCCCACCCCCTGCCCCTTCGCGTAGGACACCAGCTCGCAGACGAACTCGCCGTAGCGGGCGTAGGTATCCTCCGACCACAGCTGCTGTGAGAGGTCCTTGAGCTTGTAGGAATTGGTCTCAACCTGGTTGGGTGCGCAGCCCCAGCGCTTGAGAAGCGCGCCGAAACCCAGCGAGTGGAAGGTAGAGACCCTGACGTTGCGGAAGTCGCGGCCCGTGGTCTGCCGCAGGTGTTCGACCTTCTCCTTCATCTCCTTCACGATGGCGGCGTTGAAGGCGAGCACCAGGATGGGCTCGCTCGGCGGCGTGTAGAGGAGGCTATAGACGATCGTCGTCGACTTACCGGAGCCTGCCACGGCCTCGACGACGGCCGAGCGACGATCGTCGCGGAAGAACTCGAAGACGGCGAGCTGCATGGGCGACGGCTCGAAGCCCGCGGGCAGGGGGGAGCGCGGGCCGGCCGGCCGGCTCGGGCGTAGCAGAGCGTTCATCTACTTGACCTCCTTGACGGTGATGCGGAAGACGGAGCCAGACGCGTCGTCGCTGGCCTCCCAATGTTGGACGCTGTCGCCGACGTAGGCGTCGCGTTCCCAACGAAGCTCGTTGGTCTGCCCCTCGGGGTAGAGCGCGCCGAGGTCGTCCTGCGCCGCCTCCATGGCGGAGGAGAGCTTCGAGAAGACGGCGCCGGCCTGCAGCAACGTCTCGACCTGACCCTCGACCTTGTCGTCGTGGAAGCTCGCGTCGTAGCCCGTCAGGACGTAGACGTAGGGCGCGCAGAGGTGGCGGACCTTGGCGTCGGTCCACGCGGCGTTGATAAGGTCCGTGTCAGCCGACTGCTGGGCGTCGTCGCCCTCCTCGGGGAACAGCTCTCGTCCGGTGATCCCCTCGAAGGCCTCCTGCATCGCCATGTTGGCGTCGCAGTAGTCGTGGGAGGCGCACGTCATGGTGTCCTCGACGACGTACGCCACGTTCTTGGAACGCATCTCGGCGAACTGTTCTTCGGTCAGCCACTCGCGAAGGACGCCGGCGAAGGCGTCGGAGAGGGCGCGGACTTGCTTGATGTCTTTCAATTTCATCTCCTTCATCCGCCTAGGCCCCATGTCGTAGGCTGTCGGTCGGCACCCCGATTATAGCCTCCCCGGGGTGCAGGAGTAAATACCCCGGGAAGGCCAGCTTTTTCAGCGTTTCGCGAGTTCCGCGACCCTCCTCCTGGCGGCCTCGACGTGCTGCTGGACCGAGTAGCTGAGGTCCGCGAAGCCCTCGACGCTGTAACCGATCAGCTGGGCGAACTGCGAGCGGTCGTGCTTCGACCATCCAAGCTCGTACGCCAGCACGGCCAGTTTGTTCATGTCAATGACGCCGCTCTCCACCAGGTAGGCCACGACGGCGTTCCTTTGGAAGCGCGCGATACCATGTGCGTCGAGGACGACGGGCTGCATGGGTTGCTTCCTGCTGCGCTCCTTCACGCCGCCCTCCCACGCTGCAGGCTCCTGCTCGGCGCGTCGGGTCCGCCGAAGCGGCTGACCGTGATCATGGCGCCGACGTTCAGGCGGATTACCATGCTACCCGAGACGTCCATCTGCGACTCCCACGACGACGGCGTCAGCAGCAGCTGCTTGACCGTCTTCAGCCACTCGGTGTGCATCAGCATGCCGTCGTTGCGCGCGGCATCGCACGCCATGTTGAGAGCCCTAGCAGCGATCGCGTCGGAGCGCAGGCGCGTCTCCGTGCGGATGTAACGCTCGCCTGCCTCGACGTAGGTCGCCTGGTAGAAGGTGCCGCCTGTGCCGGTCACGAGGGCGCGTATCTCTGACCGCACTCGCATCAGCTGGCGCCCCAGGTGGTTCTGCCCCCTGCCCTTGTAGACGCCCCAGCAGGTATCGTTCCACGTGTTGCCCTCGACCAGCTCGGCGGAGCCCGTGCGCGCGAGGGCGACGCGCATTTGTGGCTTGGCGAACTTGAGGCGCAGGAGGTCCAACATGACGCGATACTTGGCCTCCTCCCAGTCGTGCCGCACCGCCACGCCGTGCTCCTCGAAGGAGCGGCGCTGCCCCAGCTCCTTCGCCTTACCGGGCGTCGGGGCTCGCTGGATGCGGTCCTGGTGACGGCGGTCGCGCGTCTTCATCGCCTGGTAAGCGTGCTCCGTCGTCATCCACGGCCTGCCGTCGTACACGATCGTGCCGCACCTGTGGAAGTTCGACAGGAAGTCGTAATCGGTGCCGTCGAAGAAATCGATCTTGCCCTTGGTAAGCTCTCTGCTATTGCTCATTGCTCTGTCTCGCTCTCGGTTGTTGATAAGTGCGCGCTTGGGGATGCCTGCTGCTAGGCATTGATGACAAGCTCCTCCGCCGCGATGGCGTCAAGCTCCTTGCCGAAGGCTACGCCCCAGGCCACGGACCTCTCCACCAGCTTCTTGGCCGCGTCTGGCTTTAGAGCCGCGAGGTTGTCAGTTCTCGGCATGGGGCCGAGGCGCCTGCGCGTGCGGTCGACGGCCAGGTCTACGGCGAAGTACATGGCCTTGTCGTCGGCGCTGAGGTCCGTCGGACTTGATAGCTCCATCACGTGTTCTCCTCTATCATGACGTCCAGCTCTGCCAGGTCCGCGGCCTCGCGATCTTCGGCCGCCTTGAACTTCGCGTCGTCGCGCCAGCGCGAGACCTCGGCCTCGATCAGGTCGTGTATGGCTTGCGGATCGAGTGCGTCCATCTCCCAGCACTCGTCGGAGCCGAACCGCTCGACGTAGCCCCGGGTCTTGCTGTCGCCCTCCTTGGCGAAGTTGGGCGGCGGGTTGAGGGCGCGCACCTGGTCCATGTTCAGCAGGATGCGGCGTACCACCACGGGGACGCCCGCGTACCTCGTCAGGCGCTCCTCGCAATCGCGCGTCATGTCTATGCCGGCGGGGTCGTGGTCGGCGAGGTGGATGACGACGGGCCGCTGCCCGCGCTCGACGTAGCGCCCGAAGCGCTGCGCCGCGTTCCACATCTCCGTGGCCGAGTTGTAGCCCCTGGTGGCGAAGTAGTCGACGCGGAGCTGGTTGGCCATCTGGCCTATGACCTGCTCCATGGCCTGCTTCTCCACCCACACCTCGACGCGGCAGGGCTGATCCTCCCACAGGTCGAGCTTGTAGCCGGCGCGCAGCCCCTTGAGCGCCGAGCCGATGCCCTTCTGCGTGCCCAGGCCCATCAGGTTGCGGCCGCGATCCTCCAGGGAGGTCCAGGAGACCAGGCCGGCCTCGCGGCCGTCCGTCAGGAGGTTGCCCAGCCGCTCGTACTGCGCCTTCGTGTTCTCGGGCAGCAGCCCCAGCGCCACCATGCGGTAGTAGAGCTGCCGCAGGGTGAGGTCGAAGCCGCGCCCCCTGTACTCCGCGATCAACCTGTTGGCCTGGCGGATGGTCTCCAGGCTGCTCTCGCGGAAGTTGATCTCCCGGTACTTGACGTAGACGCCGTCGCGGTCGTCGGGGTGGTCCATGAGGCTCATGTCAGGTCTCCGTCCTGCCAGATGCTCTGGGCCACGAACGAACGCATCGCCATGCAGAGTATGGCCCACGCGAGGTCGACGTCGCGCTGCGCGTACTCCTCGCCGCGGTCGGCGACGCGGGCCCGCAGGAGGTCCGCGGACAGGGGGAAGCCCGCTGAGGCTTCGAGCGTGGCCCGGTACAGGTAACGCCTCATCGTACCAGTCCCGCCCAGGCGCCCAGCACGAGCACGGCGACGGTGATCGCAGCTCCTGACAAGACGAGGGTCAGGCCTTCGCCCACGATTGTCCGCAGGAACGGCTCGATCGGTTCGTCCGCGTGCCACCACGGCCTGTAGACGTCCTTGCTCACGCCAGCCTCCTTTGCCCGGCCCTCCGGGTCTCCGCCTGCGGGTCGAGCCCGATGCTCTCCGCGGCGTCCTGGCCCGCATAGTAGGCCGACCAGTCAGTGCGTTCCTTGCTACCGCCGCCGTATCTGATACGGCCCGTGCGGCGCTTGGCGTTGCGCTCCTCGCGCCGGCGCTCCTCCTCGGCGAGCCTGGCGGCCTCCTCCGGGTTGGCCGCGGCCCATTCGCGCTCCGCCCTGATGCGCTCCTCGCGCTCGCGGGCCCGCTCCTCGCGGTCGGCGCGGCGCTTGGCCGACCAGCCCTCGCCGTAGAGGAAGTCCATGTTGGCGTCCTCCTCGGCCTGCTCCAGCGTGGAGATGGTGAGGGAGGTCCCCGTCGAGGCCCCGCGGGCGGCGCGCTCGGCGCGGCGCCGCTCCTGCGCCTCCTTGGCCTTCATCTCGTCGCGTCGGTCGGCGAGCTTGGACATCAGGCGGAAGGCGGCCCCCTTGCGGAAGTCGTGGGCCCACTTGGACTTCATGTTCTCGCCGCGGGCGTCGGGGTCTCCCCCCAGCCGGTCGCGCAGGGCGCGCTCGATGCAGCCCTCCAGGTACTGCGCCATGCCGACGGCGAGCTTGACGTTGACCTGGCGTCCGACCAGGGCGTGGCGCCGTCGCATCGCGTGGACCATCCGCATGCCGACGTAGACGCCGTCCACGCGGTGGGTCTGCGGCACCTTCTCCTTTGTGCGGTGCTTCTGGCTCCAGTAGACGCAGAAGTGCGCGTCGGCGACGTGCTGCCACAGCCAGCGGTTCCACTCCAGGAAGCCTCCCGCGACCTGTTCCTTGAGGCGGCGGCCCTTGTCGCCGCCCTCCACCGTGGCCTGATCGAGGTTGTGTTTGACCATCAGCTCCTGCGCCTTGCCCATCGCGGCCTCGGCCTCGGCCGGCGTCCCCGCCTTCGCGGCGAGGTTGAGGAGCTTCTGGATGGTCTCGATGGTCTTCTGCTCGACGCCATCGACCATCTGCGGTTGCTGTTCGTTCACTACATCTCTCCTTCGCTTCGAGGGGAAGAGCCCCTGCCGAGCCGGCCTCCCTCCGACGCCTCAAGCCCGCGACGGCTTCTCAGGGCCGTGCGGGCTTCTCAAGGCTTGGGGTTCCTACTTCTTGCGCTTGGTCGCCTTCAGCTCGTCGTTCTTCGTGTAGACGCTGAGGCTGATCTTGGCGTCGGGATCGACAGCCAGCAGCTCGGCCGGCGCGGGGATGCCGCCGCGCGTGCTCGCGACGATGTTGGTGTTCCCGGACTGGCTCAGCTCCAGGCCGTCCTTGGTCTCCTTCTTCCCGTCGTACGGCACCTTGATGACGATGGTGCCCTTCTCGTACGTTACCGTGTAGCTCACTTTGCCGTCTCCGTTCGTTGGTTGTTTCGGGGGAACTTCCCCCGACGACGCCCCGACCCCGCTGCGGGTTCTCAGGCCCGAGCGGGGTTGGTTGTCATCCGGTGTGCGAAGCGCTAATGCCGCGTCATCAGGAAGGCGGCGAGGCCTCCAACCGTCGCCGTGGACGCGGCTGCCAGCCAGAAGCTGGTCGCCACGCAGTAGAGGCTCCAGTAGAAACAGCTCATGCGGACAGCATGCACATGAGATAAAGCACGAAGGCCTGCCCGATCGTCGCCGGCGCGTGGCCCGCGTCAGCCAGCTCCGAGTTCAGCAGCCGCCAGAAGCGGACGAAGCGCGTTTCCTTAACCACGGGCCATCTCCTCCGACCGCTTAAGAAGACGACGCTGAGCGCGCGAGGCGTTGCGGCGCAGTTGGCGTTGAACGCGGCCATAGCGACCGACGAGACGCTTAGCACGCAGCTTGGTGGAACGATGCATGGGTTTCTCCTTTGCTCTCTCGACCCGGGTTACATTATACCCCCGAGGGTGAACAAAAGTAAATACCCCTAAAAAAGGTCCGTTTTAGGCCAACATCCGCAGCCCTGTGGAGCCTCTGCGGCGGTTCCAGAAGTCCACCAGCTTGGGGTTGCCCAGCCTCTCCCATTTGAGCACGGTGACGCGGCTCACGCCCAGGAGCCTCGCCACGCCGGCGAGGTCGAGGCGCGGCGACGAACGGTGGCGGGCGATGGCGAAGGCCTCGCTGCGCCCCAGGTAGAGGCCGTCGCCCGGCATCCGATCGTTCTCCATGCGAGAGTACTTCGTGCGGCCCACGCCGCGCCGCTTCGCCTCCTCGGCCTGCGTGAGCCCGCGCCGCCAGCGCAGCACGCGCAGGCGCTCGCCCTTCGTCAGCTCGTGATGCTTCAGCTGCTCCATCTCACCAACCATCTGAGGAAAGCTCCCGCCGGAAATTTGCCGGACGCGTGGACCGCGGCCATCTCCACGAAACGCGCCCGCGTCGCCCCCTGCTCCTGCAGCTCGCGCACGTGGGCAGGGGGGACCAGGAGGTAGTCGCTGCGGACCTGCGCGATGACGCAGCAGTGGCCTCCGTTGTCGTGCCACTCCAGGAGGCGCAGCTTCTGCTCCTTCGTGAAGTGCTTGAACTTCAGCGGCGTGCCCTCGCGCTTGGGCCACTCGCGCGCGTGCTTGAACTCCACCCATGACGCCACGGCGCGCTCCGGTGGCCAGCCCGGGAAGCGCAGCAGGCAGCAGTTGTCGGGCGTGCCCGACTCGATGGGGCTCTCTATCGGCCAGTTGCAGCCGAACCGCCCCACCTGGTCGCGGAAGGCGTGGCGCAGGTCCTTCTCGCTCATGCGGCACCGCAGAACGGGCAGCGGCCTGAGCGGGGCTCTCGGCCGCCGCTGCCGGCGACGCAGTAACCCTTGCAGCCGCGGCTCTTGAATATTTGCATGTACATTGCTCTGTACCTGCGCTGATCTTCGCTGAGGGTCGCCGCGTACTCGTCCGGCGTCAGCGCAGCGCCGGCGCCGAGCAGGAGCTGTCGTCGTGTCATCTGTACTGCCTCCAACTTCGATGTCCTTCCCCAGCCAACTTTCACCGTTTGAGCTTCGCCAAGCAGCGAAGACACTTCCTGTGTATGTCAGCCTGCCTCGTCCCGCATCTCCAGCAGTAGATCATAGCTTCATCCTCTAACGGTACTTCGCCTCAAGCGCGTTGTCCTCCAGCGCCTTGACCTGCTTCGGCGACAGGAAGCCCTTCTCGTCCCACTGCGTCCGCAGGCTCTCCACGAAGCTGCTGGCGCGGCCCCTGGCGTCGATCGCGCGGAAGGCAGCCTCGATGCGGTTCTTGACGCTCTCCGCGCCGTGGTCGCGCGTGACGGCGTTGCGTGACGTGGCGCGCTCGGGGTTCTCCTCGACCTCGTGCTGCTGCCGGCCGGCCGGCATCGTGCGCTGGTGCTCCTCGACGGTCTCGGGGTTCTCCTCGACCTCGATGCGCACCATCTTCTCGAAGAAGCGCTCCCAGCTCACGCCGCTCGCCTCGATGATACGGTTGGCTGCGCGCAGGGAGGCCAGCGCCTCGTGGTCGTTCTCCGAGCGCGTCCTGTCCATGATCTTCTTCAGTCGCTCGAAGTCGGCGCGCCGCATGACGCCCGGCTTGCGCTCCACGGTGGGCATCAGCGGCTCCTCTTGAGCTGTTCCAGGAAGGCCAGCAGAACGATCACCGTGATTAGCGGCACGCCGGCCACGAGCATCAGCAGGGTGGGCCATACCTGGCTCTCCATGCTGACGTCCCACCTGTGATGATGTTCGATGTGGTCGTGCACGTACCACAGCGACCCCACGATATTCATGCCACAGTAGAGGCCGAGGGCGAACATCATCGCGCGGCCTCCTTCTGCTTGAATGCGCCGTACTCGTCGGCGACCGTCGTGCCGCCGCGTTCGTCGGGCAGCAAGCCCTGGTCGCGCAGGTGGAAATAAATGCGTGCCGAGGCCCTGGCGTCGTGCACGGCGCCGTGCGCCTGCTTGGCGAAGGCGGCCGCCTCCTCGTCGCCGAAGAAGTGCCGGTACGCCTCGACCAGCTTCGGGGGCTTGGGCTTGTTGAAGCCGGCGGCGACCATCCTGGCGGTCGGCGGCAGGTTGACGATGGGCGTCACCACCTCCAGGAGGTCCGTGCGCAGCGCCGGCAGGGGGAGCGACGATGTTTTGCCCATCCTCGACAACGCGTAACGTAGTATCTTCTCGTCGAAACGCCTGTTGTAGGCAATGTCCTCTTTGGCGACCGCGAGCAAATTGAAAAAACACGGCACGACGACGTTGAGCGGTACGCCATACCGTTTTGCTACTTCAGTCGTGATGCCATGAACGTCCGACGCCTGCTTGGGTATGGCCCAGCCGTCAGGACGCACAATAAGATCGAGAACAGAGCGCTCGTTCCCTTCATCGTCGTAGAGGATGGCTCCGATCTCCACCAGGTGCGGTTGAGACGGATGGTCATCTGGTTGGTGGTCTTGCGGAAGCCCACCAGTTTCCGTGTCAAAGCTAAGCAACATAGCGTCTCTCCTCATAAAATTTACGCAGCGATGCGGATATTCGCGCCTTTACGGCAGGCTTGTGTTTAAGACCTGCGTGGTGATGTTTGTTGTGTTCTTCGCTACTCAGCACTTCGAGATTAGCGATAGTATCTCGATGCATAAATTTCTTTCGTTTGTGATGAACGTGTTCGTCAGATCGTATCGGTCGTCCAAGGTGTACCGTCATGACTACACGAGCACGCTGGATGTACTGTTTTCCATAGATGATGGAAGTGTTAGGAAACAGATCAGGCCTAGCGCGCACGCGCACCATGACATATTTTCCGCTAAAATTCTCGCTCATCACCTCTACGTCGCCGATTAGATAGAGCGGTTCAGAAGGTCCCCAACGGCCCATCACGCAGCCTCCGCAAACTTCCACCAGCGGTCGCGCTCCGCCTGGTCTACCTTCTTGTCGTCCTGCTCGACGCAGGCGCCCCAGTTGGGCCCGCGCGCGGACCCCACGAGTACCGGAACCTTCAGCGGCACGATCGTCTCCATGATGTGCACCAGCTCGCGGTGCGCCTCGTGGCCAGCCTTCGTCATAGGGACGGAGGAGCCCAGCTCGTCGTGCACGGTGACGAGGAACGGCCCGATGACGTCGCAGACGCCAGACTTCCAGGCCTTGAGCATCGAGAGCTTCATCAGCTCGCCCGCGCTAGACTGCAGTTTGCGGTTGAGGGCCACGTAGTCCTTCCAGCGCTTGAGCGGGTCCGGCACCCACGTGCCGTCGTCGAGCCTTCGGCCGAACTTCTCGCGCGCCTCGTCGATCCTGTAGCCGCGGTTCGGGCGGCGCATCCACGACGGCGCTTCCCAGCGCGCCGAGCACCAGAACGGGAAGCGCTGCTTGCGGCCATCCACCGTGACGACGAAGCCGCGGCGCTGCGCCCACCTGGCGGCGGCCTCCAGCGTGGCCTTGGAGAACGGCAGCGCGCGGTCGTACTCGTCGACGAACTGCTGGGCCTCCTCCACGCTACAGTTGAACGTCTCGGCGAGCTTGTTGGCCTGCGCGCCGTAGCCCTTGGCGAAGTTGGTGTTCTTCACGCGCTTGCGCCTGACCTTGTCCTCGGGGTCGACGCCCAGCATCTCGGCGCAGAGCTTGTGGAAGTCGGTCTTGGGGTCGTCGCGGTACTTCTGCCGCGCCGCCTCGGCCCCCTGCCCCACGGCGAAGTGCACGAGCAGCCTGTACTCGATCTGGCTGTAGTCGTCCTGCCCCCAGCAGTCGCCCTCGTCGGCCTCGAAGCAGCTCCTGATGATGTTGTCGGCTTTGTAGTCACCGAGGTCCATCTGGTCATCCCACTCGCTCTCGCGCGACGGTATGAACTGCAGGTTCGGGTCGGCGCTGGAGAAGCGGACGCCCACCGTGCCGCCCTCGTCGCTCTTGGTCTGGCGGAAGGTCGGGTGGATGCGTCCCTTGATCGTGTGGTTGCGGATCACCCCGTCGATGAACGTGTTCTTGAGCACGAACAAGCGGCGGCAGGTGGCGATAGCATCCACCAGCGGATCGCCCTGGTTGCGCTCCAGGAAGAACTTGTCGACCTGGGGCTTGGGCTTGGAGTTCTTGCCGCCGGCCGTCATGGCAAGCTCCAGACCGCGCTCGCGCAGCGCCGACGCCAGGCTCTCGGCCGAGTTGAAGTCGGCGCGGGAGCCTGCCAGGCGGCGGACCTCTGCCGACCACTTGGCAAGCTCGCGCTTGAGCACGGCGTCCACCTGGTCCGCCCTCTTGAGGTTGACCCTCACGCCGCGGCGGCGCATGCCGAGGAGCAGGGGGACAAGCTCGCGCTCCATAGTGTAGCAATGCAGCTGCTCGTCGGCCTCCAGGAGCTTCAGCTGCCGCTCCAGGATGCGTAGGGGTAGGTCGGCGTCGCCCTCGCCGTAGTCGCCCACGTCGGCGCCGGAGAGGCGCCAGAGGTTCTGCTTGATCTGCGTCTCGGTGCGCCAGCCGAACTCGACGGCCAGCCGTTCGAGGTGGCCGTGCGACTTGCCGACGTCGGCGCCGAGGTGGGCCTTCGAGATGGCGTCGAGGTTGTACTGGCCGCGCTTGTGCTCGTCGATCAGGGCCTCGGCCACGATGACGTCGTGGAAGGCCTTGACCTTAGGCAGCGTGACGCCCTCCTCCGCCAGGTAGTCCAGGTCGTACAGCACGTTGGCGCCGACCACCTCGCCCTCGTAGGCGTTCAGCTCGTCGCGCGCCCACTCCATGACGAGCCCGGGGTCGAGGTTCCCTCCGCCCTCGTGCCTGATCGGCAAATACCAGCGTGGCCCCCTGTCCACGCCGACCGCGAGGCCCACGATGTAGCCACCGCGCCTGACGCCCGGCCCCAGCTCCCTCGCCAGGCTCTCGTCGCGCGTTTCCACGTCGAGCGAGATGCGCTTGGCGCCGGCGAGCGACGGGAGCTGCGCGGGAGGCCGCCAGGTTGGCTTGGGACGCCAGAGGGGAAGTTGTAGACTGGCCATGGTTAGACTACGAACGGCTGAGGTTTCCAGTCGGCGTGCAAACGCAGTGGATGCCGTGGCATTCCTGTCTTGGTGAGAGCTAGACAGGTAATTGGCTTGTTCCAACCTGTAATCCAGCCCATCATCGTCTTGTCTTGCTCCAGGTGAGAGCCGTGGATACCCCACGCGCACACCATGAAGCCTGCGCGGGCTACTGCCATCTCGACGTGGCGCTGATTGTCCACGCCAACAGGGTCGTCGTCGTGACCAAGTTTGAGAAGTTCACGCGGGTCTGTCGCCCGGTAGGCAAAGAGGTTGACAACCTCCATACGCTCGTACTTCCAAGCCTTGGCATAGCCCACGCAGCGCCGGATCGTCGGGTCGTCGACATAAGCGTCGGCTGTAGACGGATTGAGCATGATGAAAAGCACCGAGCGCGGTTCGCCCATCGGCTTACCTTCGCCATCCTTGCAGACCTCACCTTTGGCGTCGCGTAGCCAACGCCAATTGAGCGGATCGTGCGTGCCGCGCCATTCGCGCCATAGCCGATAGCGGTATTTGCCATCGGCGGAAATCTCGGCGCCCTTGCTGGCATACTCGGTCATGACGTATCTTTCTACATCTCGCCGCGGACGCGCATGACGTAGCCGCTCGGGAGAGGGGCTACGGCCTCGCCCGGCAGCATCTTGCGGAACTGGCGCCAGCCGACGAAGTTGCCGTGCTGGTCTGAGTTCTGCCATTTGCTACCGAACTCGCCACCTCGATAGAGACTGTCGGGCGTCGCCTGGTGCTCCGCCGGCGATGCGTGGAGCGGCTGCGCCGATAGGAGTTTGTCGTAGAGGTTGAGGTCGTCCTTGAGGTCCGACGTCTTGCTCGGGTCCCTGAGCGAACGGTAGGATACGCGGGCGCAGCGCGCCACGCTGATCTTGCGCAGCGTCTCGAAGGCGCCATCGTATCCCTCGACAAACGCCCCCATGTCGCCCTCCTCCTCGTCGGTGTAGGGCAGGTGCCACTGCCCGGGGCGCAGCATCCTGGGCTCGCAGCTGTCGTAGGCGGCCCACATGGCCTCCGCCAGCGCTCGCATCTCCGGCTGCGCCGCCTTGTCGAGCCTGAGGCCGAAGAAGTTGTCCCACTCGGTCGCCGTGGCCACGACGTTGATGTGGGAGAAGGGCTCCAGGAGGCGGTTGGCGATCGACTTGTGCAGACCGATCTGCGTAAGGTTTTCAGCTATGGCCGCTGCGTTGATAGCCGCGTAGTCCCACGCAAGTTGAGCATTCTGCAGAGCTTGCCCGACAAGCTCATCACCGCTCTGCATGCCTTTTTGCTCGGCGCCCCACCAAATGGGGTCAGCGCGCAGCATGGGGTCACGGACCTCCTCCAGCAGCCTCTTTACCGGCACGGCGCGGCTCGACGACGCGTTGCGGCTTATGACGCGGTGCGTCATGAACTCGCCGTGTACGGCCTTCCAGTAGCGCAGCTCGAAGGTGACTAGCGGTTTGGGGTAGTGCGGGCTCACGCTAGCTGCGATCACCTTGGCCATCGGTCGGCTCATTCGTCATTCTCCAATATTGACCATTCGCGTCCAGCCGCGAGCCAGATGGCGCGGGCTTCTTCGTTGTGCGCGTACGGCTCTGCGAACACGATGCGCTCGCAAGAGGTGTCCAGTAATCGGCGCACGCAATGGATACAGGGCGACGTGGTTACGTAGCACGTGAAAATCTGCCACACGTCATGGCATTTTATCAAAGCTAATTCCTCAGCGTGCTTGGCGATGCATGCATCAAGGTCCTTACCGCTGAGCCCTGTACTCCCTGCGCATGGCTTGCTCGTGCAATTGGGCAGGCCCGTCGGAACTGAATTATAAGCTGTGGCCACAACGCGATATCTTTCATCGACCAGCACACATCCGACCATACGACGCGCACAGGTCCCGCGCTTAGCTACGCGTCCAGCGATGCGCATGTAATAATGGTCATTAGTAGGACGTCGCCCTTCGCTGGGGAGCGTCACAGCATCCTCCACTGACCATCCAAGAACGTCGATGCGTTGCTTCACAGCAACGTCGGTGATGCCAAGGTCATCAGCCCACTCCGCCAAGCTTTTGGTCAACCCGGCGACCGTTAGCATCCTGTTATTTGATTTATTGGCATTAGACTGCTGTGCGGTTGCCCAACGAACATTGCCACGGATATAACCTCGTTCGTTATTCTCTCGATCTAACACATGCTTGTCAGATGGTGCTGGTCCCACGTCAGCGTAGAACACAGCAAAACCCTCTGGGCCTAACCACTCCGATTGTACGTCCAGTTCGGAGTAACGTGAGCCTACGTAGCGCTCCTTCAGATGCTGGTAAGGTTGCGTGACGCGTTCAATCATGTTACGCCACGCCAAATGCTCTTTATTTATCCGGCCATCAGGACGACGGCTCGGCGGAGCATCGAGATTGCGCTGCGTGCAACGCCTGCAACCCTTCCCGCGGAATATGTTGTAACGCCATACAGGACGCGTGAGCCCGCACCCCTCGCAACGCACCAAGAAGTAATCGTCAGGAAGCACTTCCAGGACCAGGTTGAGATTGTAGACAGCACCTATCTCCACTTGCTTCTTCACTCGGACCTCCTCGGCAGGTCCGCCATCAGCTCGTGGAGGAACGACGACGGCGACGCGTCGAACTCCTCCGCCTCGCGGTCGGCGACCAGCCACAGGTGCCTGACGAGGTCGTCCGTCGTGGCGAGCAGGCCGTCGTACGGCTCCAGGTCCGCCCCCCTGTCGTCGTTCATGCACTGGTGGGCATCCTCCCAGTCCTGCTTGTAGAGGTGCTGCGAGCCCGCGGTGAGGTAGAGCGAGCCGAGGGACAGGGGGGAGACCTCCCGCCCGAGGTGGCGGTCGTGCTGGCGGAGCGCGGTCATGATGTAAGCGCTCATCATCGAGAAGTTGAACACGTCGTAGGGCACGCCGGTCCAGGCGTCGCTCGAACGCATCGTGGCGACGCAGTGGAGCTGCGGCGCGCCCGAGCCGTGCAGGCTCGCGTCGTTGCGGATCAACCACTGCAGGGCCACGGTGCACGGCGTGTCGTTCGTGGGCCCCGGCCGCGGTCTCCAGATGGTGGCGACGGCCTGGCGTGAGGAGGGATCGGCCGCGAGCGTGCGTACCACCCACCCAGCCTGGTCTACGAACGGCGGCCCGTAGGCCCCCGACATGGTGCGCCCGTCGTCGGTGAAGGTGGCGATCGCCCTGCCGTACGGCTTGATGATGGCGAGGCGGTTGTCACCGGCGAGCGTCCACGCGGCCTCGGCCGTCATGAACCTGTAGCCGAGATTGCGGGATGGGCTGGTGATGACCGGACGCGACATGTCCCACCTCGTCGTGTGGGCCAGCAGCTCCCTGGTCGTGCGGCCCTTGAAGTTGGCGCCGGCCGACACTGGCGAGACCTCGTGGCCCCTGTAGTAGAGGTCTTGCAGCAGCCTGTTCCACTCGCGGTTGGCGTCGCTCATCGGCCGACCTCCATCTTGGCGACCCACCGCCGCTGCCGCGCCCGCTGCAGCGCGTGCTTTGCCGCGGTCTTCGCCGGCATGACATTCATGTCGAAGCGCCACACGTCCGGACGATCCTTGAAGTTGCCGCCGCGGATGGCGGCGTCGAGGTAGCCCGTACCTTGCTTGTCCCTGTTGCCGTGCCAGAGGTCGGCGTAGCGGCGCACGATGCCCGTCGCCGTCTCGAAGTGCTCCCTGCCCTCGCCGCGCCGCTTAGCGTGGCGCGCGATCTGGGCGTCGAGGTCCGACGGCACGCAGAGCACGATCAGACCTTTGAGCGTGTTGGAGGCGAGCCCGTCCATATCGGCGGGGTGGTAGGCGGCCCCTCCCCCGCGGTACTCCTCGCCGTACAGCTGCTCGGCGATCCAGAAGTGATCCATGATGACGACGGTGTCGCGGCCGGCGATGCCGGCGTGCCCGATCATCCTCGTGTGCTCCATCAGCACGCGGCCAGGCCACGGCTTGCCGTGGAGGTAAAGCACGTCGCCGCCCTCAACCTCCATCACGCGCTCGGCGATGGCTTCTGCCAGCGTCGTCTTGCCGGACGCGTCGGCGCCCTCCAGAATTATCAGGCAACCCATGGGCTTGCCCCGCTCCTCAATTCCGTCCATCTCTCTGCTCCCTTCATCAAATCAAATACCGGCGGCGACCGGACCTCGCTCCGGCTCCTGGAGCGGGATCAAGGGGGCGTCTGTTCCAACACCGCACCGCTCGTCGTCAGACACGCGGGCGAGGTCCGGCCGCCTACGCCGCAGCTCCGCGCGCGGCGATCTGCTTCTCCTCGGGCCGCTTCTCCTTGGGCTCCTTCGCGGTCTTGGCTTTGACCTTCTTCACTTGAGAGCCCTCAGGGCCGCGATGATGCGCGCGTTGGTGACGCGACGTTGCTTCTGGGCCATCACTATCTCGTTGGTGACCGCGTCGAAGAAATCGTCGTGGCAGTCGCACGCCTGGTCCTTCGCCGCGTCGTAGACCGGATCGTGCTTTGTCCCGGCGCCTCGCGGCGCGTCGGCCTTCCCTCTCGTCTGCACCCGCAGCAGGTCCTGGCGCGTGAGCGCCCTGCCCTTCCGTACCATGGCTCTCTCCTCGGCTCTCATCCTATCCCCGGGGAGGCTACCTCCCCGGGAGCGCAGGAGTAAACACCTATTCGACCTGGTCAAGGGCAGCTTTTGTCGTGGTGCACGTAGACATGCTCGCGCAGCACGCGGGCCACGTCGGGCGGGGTCCACCCGTCCGGCTTCATGATGTCGAGTCCGCGCCACTCGGGCGGCAGGCCCTCGTTGCGCGGCTTTCGCATACTGCCGTCGTTCGGGGCCTTCTCCATGTTGGCGCGCTGGACCTCCGCCCATACGTCGTTGAACGGCACGCGCGCGGCGTGCGCCGTGACGAGCGAGAGACTGAGGGCCTTGTGCAAGGTCCATGACACGGCCTCCAGGTCATGCGACTGTGAAGCGATATCGAACATGTCCAGGTGCGCGTCCATGCGCCGCTGCAGCGCATCGATCTCGCTGAAATGCGGGTAGGCCGGCGGGCCATCCGTCACGTGCGGCAGGCCCAGCTCCGATAGGGCGTTGCCGACGTAGTTGAACGGGTTGTCGCCGAGGTAGAGCCGCATGCGGAAGAAATGCGCCGTACCGCAGATGACGTAAGCCAGGTCGGCGAGCGCGTCGGCCCCCTTGACCAGGTCTCCGTCGGTGACGGCCTCGGCGAACTCGTGCTGCTCCTCGCGCATGAATTTCGCGCGGAAGCCGACTACCGCGGGCGGCGGCACGCGAGGCGATCCGTCGGCGCACGTCGGCAGGTTGAACTTCCTATGGAACTTGAACACATCCTGAAACAAGTCCATCTTTCGCTCCTTCTCTGTTGGTTGCTCTCGCCGTTTAAGCCGTCACAGTAGCTACGTCATGCCATGGTACGCGCCGCCCTCCTTGAAGTGCGACTGGTCAAGCTCGACGTGGACAACGCTGTTGGTCCTGTCGAACTTCGTGACCACGAAGGCGGAGCCGCGCGGCAGCAGCACCTCCTTCTCGCCCTTGTACGTGCTCACGCTGTCGACGTAGACGCCCCTCTGGCCCTTCTTCACGGAGATGTGCATCTGCAGCGATCCGCTCCAGACGCCCGTGCTCGTGCTCGTCGAGACGTAGCCGTGGTCGATGAACTTCGTGCCCTCCATGATGACGGACTTGAGTATCTTGGCGTACTCGCCCGAGACCTTGCGCGACAGCACCATGTCCATCGGCAGCTCGGACTTCGCCAGGTAGGCGTCAAGCTCCTTGGTGCTCTCGTCGCTGAAACCGGGGTTGTGCCTGAGCTTGTCGTTCCACGCGGCGTAGGCGTTGCTCGTGTACTTCTTGACCGCGCTCATCTCCTTCTTAGTGGCCTCGGGCATGGCGGACGTCAGCTCGCCCGCCGCCACCTGCTGCTTCTTCGCCGCCTCCAGCTGGGCCTTCTCCTCCGGGCTCACGACGAAGCTCTTCGTCGAAACGTTCGACCACAGCGCCTTGCCCTTCACCACGGCGGGCTCGCCCGACAGGAGGTGCGCCAGGTCCGAGGCCCCGTTGCCCATCTTGGTCATGTGGCCGGCCGACACCGCCAGCCACTCGCCCGTGCCGGGCTTCATCTCCACCTTGTCGCCGTTGGGCTTGACGAAGGCAAAGACGACCTCCTCGCCGGGCGGGCTGATCTTGGCGCTGCTGCCGTAGCCCTTCGACTGGAGGAAGCTGTGGACGTCGGCCGTGCCCGTTGCCTTGTCGACGTAGGGCTCCAGGCTCTTGTGGACTGCGCCGGGAGACGACGGTGCAGGCTGCGCGGCCTGCTGGGGCTGCGCCTGCGGGGCCGAGGGCTGCGGCAGGCCGGAGCCCGAGATGACACCCTGCAGGGCCTCGGCGAAGCTCTGATTGCCACTGCCACTCGCTGTGGGCTTCGCGCTCTTAGCGAGGTTGTCCTTGAAGAACCAGTCGCCAGTGGTCGGGCTGTAGTAGATGCCCTTGGCCTGCGCGTAGACGGCGGTCGGCAGCTTCGCCGCCATCAAGTAGCCGGGGTGGGCCTTCGATGCCTTCGTAGAAGCGTCGCCCAGCGGCTCCAGCATCTTCTTGAACGATGCCGTGCCGATCTTGGTCGGCGCCGTCACGGTCGGCTTCGGCGCCTCCCCCTGCCCCGCCAGGTGCGTGATGTCGCCGAGCGGCTTGGCCTTCGGCAGCTCCGTGTTGCCGAGCTTCTGCCCGCCCAGCGCCTGGATGGCCTTGCCGATCGAGATGCCCTCGCCCTTCTTCTCGCCGGCGGCGCCCGTGACGGTCCACTTGCTCGACGACTTCTTGTCGGGGGCAGGGGGATGCACGACGATCTCGGCGCCGTCGGCGTGCTTGAACTTGAGCGTTCCGTCCGCGCTCGCGATCTTCTTGAACCCGTGCTCCTTGATGATCTTGCCGACGTGGCTGTTCACGATGTAACTCTGCTGCTTCTCCGTCATCGGGGGCGGCGCATTCACCATCGACTGTAGGGACTGCGCCGTCTTCTCCGATGCTTTCGTGGCCAGGTGCTGCTTCAAGCTCTCCGTGCCTTTGCCCGTCATGACACCGTTGTTGTTGGCGTCGGAGTACGCCCAGCCGCCGGTCTTCACGTTGAAGTGTACCTTGCTGCCGTCCGTGTCGCTTGTCCACGTGCTGACGGGGTTGTCGCCGTCGGCCATCTTCGTCAGGCCGTAGGCGCCGTCGCCGCCCTCGGATACAGCATTAACGACTTCCAGTTGACCATCGGGCGCATCGCCTTGGTTGAGGTGCTTCTTGAGGCTGTCCGCGTCATCACCCTCCGCCACCAGCTCGCCCGAGCTTCCGACGTCGCTGATCTTCCACGAGCCGTCCTTGTCTACCTGCAGCTCCTTCTCGCCCGGGAGGTCGTAGAACTGCTCGCCGTTCGCTCCGGTGCCCGCGGGCTCGGCACCGGTGGCGTCGATGACGGCCGTCGTGGCCGCCTGCTCGTTCGAGCTTGACGCGTGGCCCTCCTCCATCTCGGAGAGGGCCTTCGACAGCGTGGTGTCAGCGTCGGCCTGGTCCTTCGACTTCAGCACCTCGCCGGCCGGATCGTGGATCGACCAGTAGCCCGTATCTGTGTCGTGTTGTACGGTCATGCCGGTGCTGCCGACAGCGTACGTGTTTAGACTCTCGTCGACGTCCGCCAGGACTAAATCGTGCTTCTCGGCGGCCTCCTCCAGCTCGGAAGCGTCTGCCGGCCCGTCCCCCGGCTTCTCTCCGGTCTTGAGGTACTTGGTAAGCTCCGCCTGCGAGGAGCCCTGCACGCCGGGCTTCGTCGCCGACTCCCACGAACCGTCCTTGTGCATTATAAATTCTTCGCCGGCGTGGACGCCGATCGTCGTGCCGCTGCTGCTGGTCGTAACGTTCGTCATGCCGTACGCCTCGGCGACGTCCTTCGGCGTGACGGCGCCACCCTCGCCCGAGCCCGAGATGAACTTGCCATCCGGCCCGCGCGGGTGCGCGCTCTCCTCCCAGGCCTTGTCGTTGGCGTAGAGCCTGCCGCCGCGTGCCTCGACCACTATGGCCATGGCTCAACCCTCCCCCGCGGCGTCGTCGCCGTCGCCCACGTCGCCCGGGTAGATGTGGAGCGTGGGCGGGTGCTCCTTGTCCGTGTCGACGGGCTGCCCGTCGGGGCCGAACACCTGGAGCTGCCCCTTGTCCCAGGTGGTGCGCTTCTCGAACTCGCCCTGCGTTTCGTCGTGGAGCGGGAACTTCTTCGGATCAGACATTGGCGCTCTCCTTCTTCACGTACGGCACGAGCCTGCGGCCCGACGCCGTCTGCTTCACGGTGCCGACCATGCGGCCGGCGGCCCTCATCTCCCCCCTGTGGTACGCCACGTCCGCGCCCGTGGCCTTGCTAGCGCTGTAGTGCGTGCGCACGGCCTGGACGATCTCGTCGGTCGTCCACCTCTCCATGTCGAGCAGGAGCTTGATGAAGGCGCCGGAGCCGACGCCCCCCTTGGGCTTGGGCATGCGCAGCACGTCCGTCATCACCATCTGCGCGGGCTTCGGGGCCTTGGTCTCCCTCGGCCGCTTCTGCACGGCCACGCTGCGCGACGTCGTGGTAGGCCTCTCGCCGTACTCCACGTCGCGCACTGGGTCGTCCGATCCGACGGGCGGCCGCAGCAGGTTCCACTCGCGCAGCGCCGGCGACGTGATCTCCCTGCCGGCCTCGATCGAGGCCCTGACGCCCCTCGCCAGCCACTCGCCCACGGTCGGGCAGACGCCGCGCGCTATCTCGGCGGCCCTGGCGTTCGGGCCCTTGGGGGTGAAATGGAAGTCCGCGGGGAAGCCCGACAGCAGCTGCATCTCCTCCGTAGAGATGAAGCGGTGCTCGGTGGGGTGCACGACGTTGTAGCCCACGATCGCGCCGCCCGGCCCCTCGACCGGGAGCCTGTAGTGCCCGTAGGAAGGTCTGCCCTGCACGTTGCCCTGCGCGTTGAGCTTGCGCTTCTCCTCCGGGTGCTTGCGCTCCCAGAAGTGCACCAGGCGCTCGCCGGGCCTCACCTGCGCGAGGCGCTTGGCCGTGAAGTACTTGGGCTTCTCCCACATGGGCTCGCCGACGGGCTCGTCTGGCAGCACGTCGAGCGGCGATGGCGCCGGCGCCCAGTTCGGCATCAGGGGACGGAACTCGACGCGGTGCTGCACCAGGAAGACGCGGCGGCGCACCTGGGGCAGCCCCAGGTGCTGGGCGTCGTGCAGCAGCACCGTGGTCGAGTAGCCGTCCTCGGCGGCGTCGCGGGCCAGCTCCTCGGCGAACTCGCGGCCCTTGCTCCACAGCTGCGTCACGCTCTCGGTGGCGTAGACGGCCGGGCGCAGGGAGCGCCGCAGGGAGGCGCAGCAGCGGCTACAAGATACCCTAGGATCGGTCTTCCATTTATCTGACCCACGTGTCTTAGTATAACCCGCAACGGAGAATGGTGCGCATGGTGGATTGGCGAAGACAAAATCTACACGCCCGCGGTACTCGTCGATCGGCCACTTGTCGAAGCCGACGTGGATGGGACGCCCAGGGAAATTGTGCCGCGCGGTCTTGACGCCATACGCACTTTCCTCGAAGTGGGCAAGCACATCAAAGTGGCGCCCGACGCCGAGCGCGAAACCTCCCGCGAAGACGTCGGCGGCGAGGGCAGTGAGCTGAGCCATTTCTTGAACTCCTGGTGAGTCTTGTCTTTCTTGCGGATGTTGCACGGAGCACACGTCGCCTGCAGATTGCGCATAGTGTTGGTGCCACCGCGCGCCACAGGTGTCTTATGATCGAGATGCCAGTTGCCTTTAACCAATCTGGTCGGGCAGTACGGACAACGGCCGCCGCTACGTTTGAATACGCGCTCTACGGTGGCGGCGGAGATGCGCCCTAACGCTCTGCGCTTCGCAAAGCGGGCTTTCTTCTTTGGCCTGAGCCTATCGACGTTCCGCGCTTGCCACATAGCCTCCACAGCGTTCCGGTGCTCGCGGTTGCCAGGCTTGGCTCGGTGTATGCGCTGAGCTATACGCGCTTTGACCTTATGTCCTGGATGACGTCTCCGCGCTCGCACAGTTGCGTTGTAGCGCTCCCGGTTCCTCTGTCGCCAGCTATCAGGCTTGCGGTTGATCCTTCGCCACACGTTGACGCGTTCGGAGAAGCATGACTTACAGTGACCGAAACGCGTCTCACCGCTCCTGCGGTAGAACTCCGTCAGAGGCTTGGTCTCTCCGCACTTGCTGCAACGCTTCATGTCATGCTAACTCCAGAAACGACGAAGGGCGCCCTCGCGGGCGCCCTCCTTCTGACCTTCAGCCTCGCGCGGCCTGGTGCTACTCCTCCTTTGCGTTCGCCCGCGGGGCGTCCGGCACCTTCTTGCCGGCGGCCTTGAGCTTGGCGCGGTTCCAGCTCACGTCGGAGCCCTTGGCGGTGCTGTCCGGGTAGTGCTTGCCGACGAGCTTGAGGATTTCGTCGGTGCCCTTGCCCTTCATCACCAGGGTGCGGATGTAGCAGCCGCAGGTGACGTCGGCGCCGGGCTTGAGGTTGTCGCCCAGCTCGACGGTGAGCGGCGCGACCTTGCGCGGGGTGGCCGACTTGGCCTTGGCAGCCTTCTTCTTGGCGGCCTTCTTCTTGGTGGCGGTTGCCATGGTAGACTTCTCCTCGGTAGCCCCCTCGGGGGCGGGTTGCGGTTTCCAGTTGACGATACGCTCGAAGACGCGCTTTTCTCCCTCCTCCAGGCTCTCGAACCCCTTCACCTTCTCGGCGGACGGGTCCAAGCCGTTGAAGATACCGACCAGCTGGGCCTTGGTCCAGTGGGCCGTGCTTTCAGGCCCCGTGACCGTGATGGCGGTGAACGCGCTTGGCTTGTTCTCCGTCATGCCCTTCTGTGCGGCTTCCAGGTTCTCGAAGGTCTCGACGGAGACCTGCTTGTAACCCGGGAGGTAGAATAAGACGTAGACCATGATTTCTCCTTTTGCTCTGGCGGTCCACGCCCGACGTCCCTTGCCGTGCGGCGCCGGGCGTCATTTACCGAGGGTGGCCGAGGCGGACGGCTTCTTAGACTTTTACGTGGGGATTTTCTGGTGGCTCACGATCCACCCTGGTCTCCCCCGGCCGCCTCGGCCGCTCTCGATGGTCTGAACCTATGTCAAAGGCGGTCCGGAGTAAACCCCTCGCCGCCATATTTTTACTCATCCAAAATCACATTCCGTAACCGTACACCGACCTCGGCTGCATGAGCCAAAGACTGTCGAGGGCGCGGGTCACACCGACGTACCACACGCGGTGCTCTGCGTCGGGCTCCTCGTCGTAGCCCCTCTTGACCCTGTAGGTCATCTCCGTGTCGAGCAGGACGTTCTCCGCCTCCGCCCCCTTCGCGCCGTGAATGGTCTCGATCCTGACGCGGGGTTCCTGCGTCAGCTTCTCCCCGCGCCGCAGGCACGCCAGATAATACTCGCGGTCGTCGAGCGGGATGCGCACGAGCGCGTCGTGCCAAATGGGCGTGAAGTCCACTCCGAGTTCGGCCGCCGCGTAGGTTGACGTTTCTTTCACGTCACGGCGCGCGCCCATCGCCGATAGAGCCGACGCCGCGGCCTCGCCGTCTATCCTCTGGCCGGCGCGCAGACGCTCGTAGGCCTGGATGGCGCGCACGTGCTTCGGCGACGCCGACGGCTCGCCCTTCATCCTGTAGAGCACCCCCTGGCTCCGCGCCTCGGCCTCCAGGCGCGCCAGCTTCCACCTGGTGCGGCCCAGCAGCAACCACGTGCCGGATGACAGGTCGACCTCCTCGGGCCTGGCGACCCACTCGACGCGCCCGGGGCGCTCGGTCGAGCGCGTGTCCTTGGCGTAGCGGCGCGAGATGCGGCCGACTATCTCGCGGCTCAGCTCGAACACGCTGCGGGGCAGGCGGTAGGACAGGGGGAGCACCTCACGCTCGTACGGCAGGTTGAGCAGGTGATCCTCGGCGGCTCCAGCCCAACGATGGATCGACTGATCGTCATCGCCTGCGGCCCACACCTCCTCGGCGTCGCGGAAGGCCGCGTCGGCCACGCCCCACTGCAGCAGCGTGAGGTCCTGCGCCTCGTCGATGATGGCGACCCGCACGGGCGTCGCCGGCATGGCGCCGCCCGCGTACATCTCCAGCATGTCCGTGAAGTCGACCAGGCCACGGTCGCGGCGGAACCTCTCGTAGGCCGAGACGAACCGCTTGAGCCTGTGCCAATCCACGTCGCCGCCGGTCTGCTGGTTCTCCTCCCAGGCCTGCCGCAGCGGGCGCCTGGTCATCCTGGCGATGCTGTCGAGCGTGAGCAGCGGGTCGGCGGACTTGCCCGCCATAGGCCCCTCGAAGTCGTAGCTCTGCGGCTGCGCCAGCTCGCCCGTGACCTCGGCCAGCTCCTCCAGGTGCTCCTTGCCGAACACCGAACCGCGCTGCAGGTTCATCTCCCTGAAGCAGAGCGAGTGCAGCGTGCGGAAATAGGGCAGCTCCTGGTCGGAGAGCCCGAAGCGCTGCTTGGCCCTCTCGCGCGCCTCGTCGGCCGCGGCGTTGGTGAAGGAGACGAACGCCACCTGACCGGGCGGGACGCCGCGGTCCAGGGCTTTTTCCATGACCTGTAGCATCCGGGTTGTCTTCCCTGTGCCCGGCCCTCCAAGAACCAATGTTTTACGCATTAGCACCAACAGGGAAATTCAGAACGGCGAACGAACCATGAAATTTTAGAGCTGCCGCGTCTCTCGCTCGCGCAGCTTCTTCGGCAGTATCAAACATGCCAAGATGCTGTTCTTGAAAGCGTACAGTGATCCTGGCTTGGTATCTGCTGCCGAACTGTTTGACGCCTGTATAGCCGCTCTTACCGTGTTTACGCTTGCGGTTAAACGTGCTCTGGTTATCTCTCGCCAGCCGAAGATTTTTCCAGCGGTTATTGGTTTTATCTCGGTCTCTATGATCTAACTTTCGCGGAGGCCACTTCCCTCGCACAAACGCCCAGGCAAGCCGATGTTCACGGTATTCGTGGCCGTCAATCTTTATCATACGATAGCCGTTGGCACGGACAGAGCCTGCGCGCTTGCCCACTGTGGCAGCATTGCCTCTCCACGTTCTATACGTGAAGATACCCGTAACCGGATCATATGCTAGAATGCGTTTCAACTCACGTATAGTCTTCATCAGAACACCACCCAACCGGCGCCCACGAAGTCGAGCTTGCCCGCCATCACGCGGTCACGCTGGTCGTCGGTCATCCTCTCGCCGGGACAGTCGGTCGGCAGGTCCCCCTCGGCGCCGCCGCAGACCTTGCAATGCGCGAGGCCGCCGCGGCAGGTCTGGCAGCCGTTGGCCTCGTCGGGGTTCTCGTGGTCGCTCTCGCTGTGCAGGTCGTGCTTGGTCGTCATTTCTTCTCTCCTCTCGCAGAACAGGTCTTCTACCGTCAGCCTGCGCGGCCGGCCCTCGCGCCGCATGCGCGTCCGCCCGCGCGGGGCCGGCCCGCGCCTCGTCTTCATCGGCCCGCCGTACCGCTTCCACCAGAAGGCCGGCACGCCTGACGCCGCGGCGGCCTCCTCGGCCTCGGCCACATCCTGCAGCAGCCACGAGAGCATCGTCATGGCGACGCCCGCGGCGCCGGCGTGCCGCGTCGAGCGGCCCCAGCACCTCCTGGACGCCAGCGCGACCAGGCCGCGCTGCCTCTCTGTCATCGGCTCCAATGTGGCCTCCCCGCGGCGTAGAGCACCGCGCCGCCGCGTCGCGTGTTGACCACGCTGAACACGGGGTCCAGGTGCTCCGGGTTGCAGCACCACCTCCTCTTGCAGACCAGGTGGTCGAGCAGGAGGAACCGGCATATCGGCCCCCGCAGCAGCGTCCACGTGAGGCGGTGCACCAGCCACGCGGCTCCGTCCCTCTTGCACTTCGAGTAGCCGTTGCCGCTGTTCCAGCCGAGCTTGTAGCGCCAGCACGCGAGGCCGTCGTCGCAAGCGACGACCTCGACGCGCTCGGCGAGCCACGCAGGCAGCTGGGACGGGTGCAGGCTCACGCTGCCCATCTAATACCAGGCGGTAGCTCCTCGTAGAGCCACCAAAAATCTCTGCGATGCTGCTCTCGGAGCAACCACCAAAGCAATAGCCGGTTCACAGGTCATCCTCCGGAGTGCGGTACGACGACGGGTGCGCTCCAGGCACGGGCATCGCTCTGCCGTGGCCCTGGTCCATCGCCACGTTGCGCGGGCTGCGGTAGCTCGACGCCTGGTCGGCGGGCAAGGTCCCCGCCTGCTCGTCGGTGTAGGCGGGCCCGAACACCTGCTCGACGCCGTAGCGCTCGCGGAGCCTGATGAGCTTCGCATACTTGGCCGTTCGCAGCTCCTCGTCCTTGAAGAAGCCGCGGTACACCAGCACATCGATGGCGGCGAGGAGGTCGCCCACCTCCTTCGCCAGCAGCTCGCGTGACGGCAGGTTGCCGGCCGCCACCCATTTAGCGTGCGTCTTGCTCTCGGGAGGGAAGCGCCTGTACTTGCAGACCTCCTTGATGACCTCCGAGCATTCCTCGACCAGGAGGTCGAGGGCCTGGTCGAGAGTGAGCAGATCGTACGTCGCCGGTGTATCGGGACGTGATCCGTTGTGCATGTGTGGGTCGATCATTCGCAGCTCCTCGCGCCAGTCTCCTCGTCGATGCGGCAGGAGAGATCGGGCTTACCCTCCTCCTTCTCGACCAGCAGCGCCTCGCGCTGGCCACCGACGCGGTAAGTCGTGCAGCCCTTGGCGCCTGCGCCGTAGGCCATCGTGTAGATGTCCTTGAAGTCGCCCCACGGGATGTCCTTCGGTACGTTGCAGGTCTTCGATACGGCGCTGTCGACGTGGCGCTGGGCCACGGCCTGGACATCGACGTGCTGGCGCGGCGTGACGTCCTTCGACAGCACCCCCCTGACGCCGAGGTAGGCCACGCCGAAGTCGCGGTAGGTCCGCTGCATCACGCCGTCCGGCGTGTTGACCGGCCGCTCGTACTCGTGGGAGAACACGGGCTCGATGCCGCCGCTCGCGTTGTCCGCCGTCATGCTGATCGTCCCCGTGGGCGCGATCGACGTGAGGTGGCTGTTGCGGATGCCGCTGTTGCGGATCATCTCCACGACGTCGGGGTCGAGCGCGCGCTGCAGGAACTCGCTCGCGCAGTACCTGTCGGCGTCGAACAGGGGGAAGGCCCCCTTCTCGCGCGCCAGCTCGGCGGACGCCCGGTAACAGCGGTCGTTGATGAAGCCAAGCAGCGCGTTCTCGGCGGCGAGGAAGCCATCGGAGCCGTACGGGTGCCCGCAGGCCTCCAGGGCGTTGGCCATGCCCAACACGCCCAGGCCCATGCGGCGCTTGTTGCGGGCCTCATCCTGCTGCTGCGGCAACGGGTATAGGGCCTTGTCCACGACGTTGTCCATGGCGCGCACCACGTGGGGCACGTCGTGCTCCAGCTGGCTATAGTCGATCGTCCAGCGGCCGATCTCGTCGTGCGTCAGGTACTGCGTGATGTTGAAGGAGCCCAGCAGGCACGAGCCGAACGGCGGCAGCGGCTGCTCGCCGCAGTTCGATACGAGCACGCCATCGTTGTCGCCTGTAGCGATGAAGAACGTATGTGTCTCGTCGACAGTTCCGCAGTAGACGTCCTCGCGCATCTCCAACCTACAGACGCTCTTGACAATATGGTTGTTCGGCCTTCGCCACCCAAGCCTCTGCATGACGGTTCCTTTGGAGCAGCCTAAGCTCTCCGCAATGGTCGCGTAAGACAGGCCGCTCTCGCGGAGGTCTCGCATGGCTTCAGTGCTCAGCTCTGAGCGCCAGCGTCCGTTGTTCTCTTTCGTGTTGTCCTTCCGCGTGAAGTGGTTACGGTGCGGGTGCTTCCGCATAGGGTTATCATCGCCAAGCTTGTGCTCGCGCGAATGTTGCCCGTGGCTCTTGAGTTCGAGGTTGGACGGATTGTTGTCGCGCTTGTTTCCGTTAACGTGATGCGCGTCTACTTCGGCGCCCAAGCCTGCCACGTTCTCGAATGGCACGTGGTGCTCCATCATCGAGAAGCCGTAACGGCTAAGGCCAACGTACCCTTTGCCGCGCGGTCCCCGGTACACGCTGCTCAACCTGTCGCCTTTGACAAGGTCCTTGGCCATCACGGCCCTACCGTCGCGCAGGTAGAATTCATGCGTTGGCGTGCAGCGTACCGTTTGCGTTATGCTTTTCTTTTTGCCGTTCGGCCGCATCAGGGTGATCTCTACCAGCTCAGCCGAACGTTGCGTCACGCGCGGGCGTCGCATGGTACGGTAGGCGAAGCGACCATTCGCCAGCTGAGTCAGCACATCGACGTCGTTTCCCGCATTCGCCAGCTCGGCGAAGCTCTTGTGACCCGAGCTTGTCCACACCATAGTGTCGCCGGTGAAGCACGGGTTGGTCGCCGCGATCGTCTCGCAGTAGGCGAGGTTGTTCATGCGGTTGATCGTGTCGATGAAGATCACGCCGGGGTCCGCCCAGTCGTAGGTCGACCGCATGATCTTCTCCCACAGCGCCGCGGCGTCCACGGTCTTGTAGGGCCGGCCATCCCACATCAGCTCGAACTCGCCGTTGCGGGCCACGGCCTCCATGAATACGTCCGTGACGGCGACTGAGATGTTGAAGCCGCGCAGGAGCCCGTGGCCCTGTTTGCAGCCGACGAACTCCTCGATGTCCGGGTGGTCGCAGCGCAGCACGCCCATCTGCGCGCCGCGCCTGTGACCGAAGGAGGCGGTGGCCAGGCAGGTGGCGTCGAACACCGGCATGAACGACACAGGGCCGGAGGCCTGGCTGTCGATCTTGACGACGCGGAAGCCCCGCGGCCGGAGCGTCGAGAAGTCGTACCCGATGCCGCCGCCCATGCGCATCGTCGCCGCGGCCTCGTGGGCGCGTTGCATGATGCCGTCCTTGTCGGTGAAGGTGTCCTCGATCGTGCCGGAGACGTAGCAGTTGTTCGCGGTCGTCCGCCTGGTGGCGCCCGCCGACGACTGGATACGGCCGCCAGGCTGGAACCGCATGTGCAGCAGCGCGTCGCGGAACTCTCCGTAGTGATCGCCGTTGTCGGCGAGGGCGAAGGCCACGCGGTTCATCGCCTCCCTGAAACCTTCGTTGGGCGCGCGGTACTTCATGGCGTGCAGCTCGTCGGCCCCCTTGGTGCGCGGGCCGACGTGCCGGATCGGGTGGTTGGTCGTCGTCAAGATCGTATCTCCTTGGTTGAGAAGCAGCTTAGAGGAGGCCAATGATGGCGCGCGCGGCGCCGACTGCCATCGCTGTGTGACAGGTAACGCCGCTGCGGAGGGCGACAGCGGCTGCATTCCAGTCAATGGCGCCTTCCGTGTTCTTGCACATCCATTGGAGCAGCACGCGCTTGCCCTGCATGTCGGTCCACAAAATCTCGCGGGCCGTCGAGTAGCCGATGTAGCCGGGACCGACCACGAAGACGGCGTCAGACCTCAGCACCTTGTTCAGGTGCACGAGGTCCAGGTAGTTCTTGAGCCCTTCGTCTTCAGGCTTGAGCTGTCCCGACTTCTTCGGCAACGCCATCGAGATGGTGATGACGCTGAAGCCTCGCTTGGTCAGCTCGACGTTGGCCTCGTTGAAGGCGTCCATGTACTTGGTGCTGCCACACAGGCAGACGGTATTCACGACTTTAGACATTCCTCTCTCCTCTCAGAACAAAACCAACCGCGCCCACAGCGTCGGGTATGCCTTCGCGAGCCATAGGCACATGCCCACGCCGAAGCAGAAACCTCCCGCGATCAGAAGGCCCATCGTTATAGCGTTCGCCATCACATCTCCTCCGCCGGCTTCACCGGCACGTCGAAGTCAGTCGTCTGCCGCGAGAAGGCGGGCAAGCTCCAGAAGTTGGTGCCCTTGCCCTTGAGCGTGCGGAAATGGTGGTCCAGGCCCTCGCGGCGCAGCCACGCGTAGACCGAGCGCGTCGTGACGCCCGGCACGCGCTGCTGCTGCAGGTACGCCAGGAAGTCGGTTGACCGGAAGTAGACGCGGCCCTCGGCGTCGTCCGTGTAGGGCCGGCCCATAAGCAGCTCGTCGATGTTCCTGCCCGACGCGCGGCTCGTGCAGAAGGCCTGGAGGTGCGCCATCCACTGGCCCTCCGTCGTGGCGTCCTCGGGCACCTCGACGATCTCCACGCTGGCCAGGCGTTCCTTCACGATGCGCTGCCACGCCGGCGCCTTCATCATGTTGGGCCACACGTTGAGGTAGCGGACGGCGACCTTGTTGAAGGCCCGCTGGTTCATAAGCTCCTCCTCGGTGATCTCTATGCGGGCGCCGTTGACGTCCCATATCCAGACCGGAGGATCGGTCATAACCTTGACGAGAGGTCCCAGCACGACGCCCGGGTCGGTGGCGCCGCGGCCCACGCCGTGCTCGCGCCCTATGCAGACCTGGCGGTTGCAGACGTCGCAGATGGGCTGGTCCTTGCACTTGTAGGAGTAGTCCTTCTTCCCGACCGAGCGCGCCGTGTCGGCGATCTCTTTTGGATCGAGCGGCGGCTGCATGAACCGCTCGTTGTAGGCGGGCAGGCGGTCGGCCCAGCTCTCGCCGTAGCGGCGCTTGAGGTAGACCGCCACGTTGAACAGGGCGTTGTTGCGCGAGCCCTCGGGGAAGCCCCGCCTGGCGAGGGCTTCCAGGCACGGCGGGCTCTCCTCGAACAGGTCGCCCGAAACCTCGTCCTCCGGCAGGACGAAGCCCTCCAGCTCCGACGCCGTGACGGCGCGCTGGTCCGCCAGGTCGAGGAAGGCCGCGAGCTTGAGCGCGCGTCCGTCCACGCCCACGGCGTAGCGCATCGTCTTGTCGCCCCCCTGGTACGGGATGTTGATCCAGTTGCCGTAGTCCTGCTCGGACGCGAGCCTGGTCTGCTTGGGGAAGACCTCCGAGCCCGGGTAGCCCAGCACGACGGACCACTCCAGGAGACGTTCGCGGATCAGCGCGGCCTGCACGGGCTCCGCCGTGAACAGGTACAGATGGCAGCCTTCCGACTTGGTGCGACACGTGACCAGGGGGAGGCGCAGCCTGCGGACCTCGGCGTCGATCTTGACGAGGTCGAGAGGGTAGACGTCAACGTCGATGGCGCCGAACACGCAGGTGTCGTCGTCGCGGATGGGCACGACGCCCAGGCCGAAGGTGCGGCTGGTCAGGTGGCGCTCGAACAGCTCGGGCGTGAGCGGCGTCGCGTGGGTCCCGCGCGGTCCCTCGACCTTGCCCTTGTCGTTCGCGCGCGCGCCCTCAGGCACCTCGTACTCGCCGTGTGCGCGCTCCAGTCCGGCGAACCGCGCGGCGAACCTCTCGCTAGTTATCTTCACGGACGTGTTTCCCTTTACTCCAGGACGCTGCCGGCGGGGACCCTGCCCCTGACCCCCGCCGGAACGCTACGCTACAACCGACAACTACATGGGAATGTCTTCTTCGGCCTCCTTGCTGTCCGCGCGCTGCTCGGCGCCGGCCATCGCGGCCGCGGCCTTGCCCTCGTCATTCTCGAACGACATGTAGAGGGCCTTGGCCTGCTGGTAGAGCGGGTCGTCCTGCTTCATGAGCGACGCCAGCTTGTCCTTCTCGGAGCCGTCCTCGTTCAGCTCGGCGAGCGTGATGACGTAGCCTTTGAAGTTCTTACCCTTCTTCTGCTCGTTGCCGGAGCGCAGCAGCCAGCGGTGCGCCCAGATGGGCGGGTTCACCAGGCGGTCGCCCATCCGGTACTCGAAGCCGAGGTAGCGGTTGATGAACGTCTGGTACTTCGTGATCTGCGTCGACTTGAAGTTGAGGATGGCCTCGAAGGGACGCGTGCCCGGCGGCGCGAAGACGCCGAACAGGTAGCAGGTCTCGATGAACTCGGTGCCGTTCATCGGCTTGCCGTCGCTCGACCACTGCGTCGTGGTCGTGAGCTTGCCGAAGCGGTTCTGCTTCTTCAGCAGCTCCACGATTGCCGCGTCCTTGGGGTCGTGCACGCCGAGGAACCCGCCGCCCAGGTCGCGCGGCGTGAACTCGACGTAGCGGCGATCGCGGCGCGCCGGCACGAACACCAGCTCGGTGTAGAGGTCGCCGGTGCTCGTGTTGAGGAACATGCCGGCCCTGGCGCCCGGTATCTGCTTGGACGAACCGTCCTCGACCTCGGGGCTGTTGGACTGCAGGAGCTTGACGTAGGTGACGCGCTGCTCCTCGCGCGACACGTTCTCCATGCCCTTGCCTTCGTCGCCCTCGAAGCCGTAGCCCGCGGGCAGCGTGGTGCCGCGGGTGGCGAGAGCGCCGCCCTGCGGTTGCGTCGCGAGGTCGCCCTTGTTCTCGGCAACCTTGACTTCTTCGTCTTTGACCTGCGTGGCGTTCTTCGCCATAGTCTTCTCCTAGTCACGTCAATCCGACAGTTGTGTTGTGGCCGCGTCGGCAACCGGCCGTTGCTCCCCTTCGCGGGGAACCTCTCAGATGCTGTAGCGGTGCTCCCCGCAGTCGTCGATGTCGCGGACGAACGGCCTCAGGTTCTCGTAGCCGAAATCGCCGTTCGGATAGGTGACGTGCACGGGCATGGGCGGGAACCGCCAGCACGCGCCCTCCTCGTACCACCGGCACGTCTTGCAGATGCGGGGCTCAAGGCCCAGCGTCGCGAGCAGCCAACCGAGCAATCGCTTCGCCATCTCACATCTCCGGTCCGGCCGCCGCATCGCTCATGCGTTCGGCCTTGCTGCGCTTGTCCTTCTTCGTCGGCGGGGCCGCCAGCTTGTTCTCGGGCGGCCGCACGATCTTGGCGCGGGTCAACTCGTAGACGCCGAGCAGGGCGCGGTCGAGCGGCAGCTTCTTCTCCAGACGCTCGCGGATGATGCGGCCGAGCGTGCCCGTGTGTACGCTCTCCTCGCGGACCCACCGCAGGGGCTTCTTGCGCTGGAGCAAGTCGCGCTCGAACTTCGCGGCCCACTTCATGTCCTCGGGCGTGTTGTCGAATTCGATGACGAACTGGCGCAGGATGTTGGAGCCCTCGCCGATCTCCTCCAGGTGCTTGTGCGCCGCGTCCTTGTTGGCCTTCTTGATGTAGCCACCGGTCAGGTCCTCAAGCTCGACCTTGTTGCCGGACGCGAGCGGCAGGGCGCGGACGCCCAGGTGCTTGACGGCGGCGACCAGGCCCGCGGACAGGAGCCGTTCCAGGTCCTCCTGCTTGGCCTTCATGTCGACGGCCATGCGGGCGATCTCCTCCTCCAGGGCCGCCGCCTGATTGCCGAGTTCGGCCGCGCTCTTGACGGCCTCGTCGGAGACCTCCTCCCGGTTCTCCTCGACCTCGAAGGGAGCCTCACCGGGAGGCAGCTTCTCGTCGGTCTTCTTGGCGTTGCGGCCGTTGCTCTCGTCGATCAGCTGCTGCGTGGGCTTCAGCTCGTAACTCTCCCCCTGCCGCACCAGGACGGCCGCGCGGTTCTTCTCGTTGTGCTCGGCGCACGCTGTGCACATGGCGTAGGTCTCGGAGCCGTCACGCCAGCGCACCACGCGGGTCGAAGGCTTGCCGCAGGGCACGTAGGTCGAGGCGCCCATACGGCACTCCTGACAGCCCCAGCCCGCGGGCGGGAGGGCAGGGGGACGCTCGCGCGCTGGGTGTTTGGCCGGTTGTTGCTTGCCGGGCTGTTGCTTGGTCGCGCTCATTTCTCGCACCTCACTTCGAAGTCGCGCTCGGTCTCGGAGACCTGTAGCCTGGCGCACTCCTCGTTGCGCCGTATGTAAATTGTGTCGAAGAAGCTGGGCGTGATCAACAGGCTTTGCTTCTGTGCCGTGAAGGTCGGAAACCTTCCGGCGAACACTCCGGCGATCTCTGGACCGTCGAACGCGGGGCCGATAGGCAACGGCCTATGCTCGGCGACGGACGGCGCGTAGTCGTCGTTCTGTCCGTAGGCGATCGCGAAACCCAGGCATAACGCCAGGCCTCCGGTCATCCATAGTCTCACTCTCATTGCTCTCTCCTCGGTTGAAACTTCTAAGCGGCTTGGGCGAACAGCTCAGCCTCGACGGGCACGTAACGCTCGCCGCCGCGGTCCCAATGCAGGACCCTGATCCTGCCGCCGGCGCGCTCTGCCGCGATCGCCGTGGCCCAGGCCAGCACGACGGGGTGCCCCGTGCCGACGATCAGATAGTCGTCGGCCGAGAAGCGCTCCAAGCCCGCCCGCAGCGCCGCCACGGTCGAGATCGGATCGGGCAGGAGCGGGCTGCCGTCGGGCTGGAGCACGTGCACGATCTCGCCGAAGCGGGCCGCGTCGCTCACGTCGCGCGAGGGCACGCGCCTCGGCTCTGGGCCGGAACGGTCCAGCCTGGTCGACAGCTGCGCCACGTACACCTTGCTCATCACGCTCTCTCCTCTCGCTTGAACGACACCTCGACCTCCACGTACTTGGCGTAAACGGCCCGCAGCTCCAGAATGACGTCGGGCTCGTAGACGCCGCGCCTCGCCATTTCGGCGATCGCGCGGTTGACTTCCTCGCGGAGGCCCCCGACCAGGACGCGCCTCTTGCAGTCCGGCCAGCGGCAGCCGGGGCCGCGGGGGAAGCACACGAGCCTGCTGCCCTCGTCGCATCTCTTCACAGCCATCTCCCGCTCTCCTCTCGCATGACGATGTCTCCGATCCTGCGCTTGGCCCTCAACGCCTGCACGATCCTCGTGTCGTTGGTGTTGATCGCCACGGCGTCGACGACGTCGGTGCCCACCTCCATGTTGGGGACCTCCGGCCGGTCCTCGCTCTGGAGCCGGTTGAGCAGCGAGTAGTCGTTGCGGTAGTAGAACAGGAGGCGGGCCAGCAGGGTCACGCCGCGGCCTCCGGCGCGAGGCGTGCCCACGACAGGGTTGACGAGACCTGCGTTGAAGTCCGTCTGCACCTGCCGCTTGCCGGCCGCGCTCACGCGGCCATCGTACTGCGCGGGCCTGAAACCCTTCTCGCGCAGAACCTTCATAAGCTCGTCGGTCTCCGCCTGGTAGCGCGTCCACACCACGCTCTGTTGGCCCGGCGCCAGGTGGTGCAGGCAGACCTCCAGCAGCGGGTTGCGGTCGGGGTCGATGACGCGCGGGGGCTCGCGGCCGGTCTCTATGAAACCGTCCTCCCCGCAAGTTTCACATCCCGCACCTTCGCAGGAGCCGCACACCACGACACGCTTCTCGGACGGGTAGTAGTTGGCGCATATCTGGCCGAGGCGCCCCAGCCTGGTGAGCACGTGGCGGGCCTCGACGCGCTCGCCCGTGCGCAGCTCGGCCTCGTAGGTCTGGCGCAGCTCGTCGTAGACGCGGCGCTGCTCCTTGGTCAGCTCGAAGTGCGCCATCTGATAGACCTTCTCGGGCGTCCGGAAGACGTCGCGGCGACGCACGCGGACAGACCACGGCTCCATCTTGGGGTGAAGCTCGTCGAGGTTCTTGTAGATGATCTGCCCGGCCTTGTCGCGCTCGAAGTCCCACCAGCGCTTGCCGACGTTCCTGGCCCTCGCGTGAGCGTAGCGGCTCACGTCCTCAGGTGTCATCCCCCTGCCCTCCGCCTCCCGCGCGGCCTCGACGAAGGCCTCGCGCTTGTCCTTGTCCCACTCGTCCTTGCGCGTGGCGTGGTGGCCCTGGAAAGCGGCGAATGTCTCGAAGCCCAGGATGCCCTCGTCGAGGAACCGCATCTGGGTGTAGAGGTCGAAGGGGCTCTCGCCCGTGGGCGTGCCGTCCAGGATCGAGCGACGCACGACGGTCTTCTGGCGAGAGATGGCCCACATCTTGTCGGCCCGCTTGCCCGGCTGCTTCATCAGCAGAGTCGACTCGTCGCCTTTCACGCTGACACGTCTCTTTGGAAATATACGACGAAGGTGGGCGAGAAATTTTTCTGACAGCACCGCCTCGCCGTTCACGAAGATGAAGACCAGGCCCGGGTGCCACTCGGCCTCGCGCATCTGCTCGTCGAGCCGCTTGGCCTGGTCGGCCTTCCACACGATGGTGAGCGGCGACAGGTCCGGGTCAACGTGCTTGGGCACCTCGACCTCGGCCCAGTTGACGGGCACGTTCGACGGCATGGCGATGCCGAGCACCAGGTCGACGTAGCGCGGATCGTCGTAGTCGAGCGCGTGGCGCCAGCAGTCGATCGCCAGGCTGGGCTTCGACTTGCCGCAGCGGGGCTCGGAGAAGAAGGCGCTGCAGTGCAGGGGGGCGAGCTTCCTGAAAGCGTCGCCCTGCCAGTCCCAGAACGGCGGGCCGTACGGGACGTAGTCGTCCACGGTGGGGAAGGCGCGCGGCACGAGGTTCAGCCGAGCGGAATGCGTTGGGCGGCGCGGATGAATAGCGCGCGGTCGACCTCGTCGCGGAAGCCCAGCTGGACGACCAGATGTTCGCCATTGGCGTTGACGATCGTCTTCCATCCCATGAGGATTGGCACGCCGCTGATCTCCGCTTGTCGGGATATGAAGCCCAGCGCGTCGAGCGCGGCTCCGACGGGGAGCTTGCTGCTGACCTCGACCGCCAGCGTCGGCAGCCCTCTTTCCCGCAGCACCTCCCTCAGCGCCGCGGCGTTCAGAACGTTCTCGTCGGTCATCTCGCTCTCTCCGCTCTCAAACCCGACCCCCAGGGAGCGAGAACCCTAGGGCAGGGAACCTCTTGAAGGGAAATACTTTTTAGCCTGGCCGGGTGCCTATTGGCTTTGTCGTCGGTTTTTCGCTCATGAACACTGCATCACCGTCCCTCTCCACGCCGTCCGGGCGCAGCCTGGTGAGCATGGCGTCCAGGAGCAGCCCGCAGTAGCGTATGGTCCCGGCGTCCCACCGCGTGAGGAAGTCGGGCTTGTACAGCTCCTCCAGCAGCTCGCCCGTCAGGTAGGGACGCACGGCGAGGAGGGCGAGCAGGCGGCGCGCCCGCAGCGTCTCGGCGCGGCGGTGGCGGCGCCTCGACACCAGGCCGCGGTCGTTCAGCTTGCGCTGGAAGGGGTGCTCGTCTTTCATGCTTTCTCTGGCTGCTTGAGGTGAGGTCCCGGGTAGACGCGCGCGAGGCCCATCTCGTCGTAGCGGCGGTGAGCCCGCAAATCCCTGACGAGGGGCGCGAGCTTGTTGTGGACCTTGACCTCGGCGATCTGCTGGTCGTGCGCGTTCCAATCCTTGAGGCTAGAAGGCTCGTAGGCCTCGCGGGCCAGCTCTTTGACGGTGAGGCCTGGCCGCATCTTCACCAGCTGCGCGAACTCCTCCAAACCCACCCGCCTGTGGCGGCCGCGGTAGGCCTGCTTCCTGGGCGAGGGCTCCTGGTCGAACAGGTCGCGATCGATCGTCTTCACCTCGAAGCCCATGCTGCGCAGGATCGGCGCCACGGTGTCGCGCTTCACGCGCATCTCCGGGTCGTCCACGCTGATCTTCACCGCGCCGTGCACCACGAACCACTGCAGGTCCGTGGTGTACTCAGGCGGGTCCGCCGGTATGTCGACAGGGGGGCGCCCCGCGCCCGTACGCCGTCCACCACGTGCCATCCCGAAACCTCCTCTAATCGTCCCATAGTAGTATAGCTAGAATAATTATTGATTAGAAGTAACTTTTCGAATGTAGCTAATTTACTTCTTTCCGATAATTAATCAGGCCGCGCATCTAAGGGAGAATACTTACTTCGTTTATTCACAAAATATTTTATTCAAAGGTCCCGAACGTTCTACTTTCAAATCTAATTATCGTCACTTTGCTGCAGACAGCGCGGGAACCTTCGGGCTATGGGGCTTACCGAAGCACCGAGTCGGCGCCCCCTGTTCCTCGCACGAGGAGCAGTGCGGTAGCCTCTGAGCGGGGAACTCCACTGCACGCCTGGTACGTTGCCGCCACGCATCCTCACATGGAGCTGACGGCCGAGGAGAACTTGCGACGGCAAGGCTTTCAGCCTTTCCTGCCGCTGGTCGGTGACGCGCGCATCGTGCGTGGCGCCAAGACATTGCGGCTGCGCCCGTACGTCCCGGGCTACATCTTCACGAACTTCGATGCGGAGGCTGATCCGTGGCAACGGATCAACCACACGCGCGGAGTGCAGCGCCTCCTGTGCGCGCAGCCGGAGCTGCCGAGCCCCGTGAGGGCCGCGGCGATGAAGCTGATCTTCGATCGCTGCGACGGCCAGGTGGTGAGGGCCGACGACCTCGACGATGCTCTCGTCAAGTTTGTGCCGGTGGGCAGCACGGTCAAGCTCCGAGAGGGACCGTTCGAGGGCCACGTCGGCCGGGTCACGCTGAGCGAGCAGGCTCGCGTGAACATCGTGCTCTCCCTCTTTGGCCGACGCACGACGGTCAAGAACGTGCCCGCCGCCGACGTCGAGCTGATGGCGCTCGCATGAGCAAGGTCAACCAGAACGGCAAGCGTAACCTGCAGCTCCAGCGCGAACGCATGTTCCTGGCGGCGCTGCCGGCGATGAACTTCAACATCACCGCGGCCGCGATGGCCTGCGGCGTCCCCCCTGGCACCGCGCCCCTGTGGGCGTACAAGACGCTCAAGACCGAGCGTTTCCAGGGAATGCTCGCGACCTACGTGAACGGCGTCGTCGAGAAGCACGACGTCAAGCTCGACAAGCTGGTCATGGAGCTGAAGGCCCTGGCCTACAGCAACATCGCGGACTTCTGTGAGGTCGACGGCGCGGGCCAGCTGAACGTGAACTTCGCGAACTGCTCGCGCGAGCAGATGAAGGTCATCGCGTCCGTGAAGGTGAAGGAGCGCGTGCTCAAGAGCATGGAGGGCTCTCAGCTCGTCGAGCGCACGACCGAGTTCAGGATGCACAACAAGCAGGACGCGCTGCTCGCGCTCATCCGCTACGCCGAGAACGGCGCCAAGGGCCTGGAGCCCGCGCCGACGAACAACATCTTCAACATTGACAACCGCCAGGTCAACGTCACGGTCGAGCAGAAGGCCGACGTCTACCGCGAGATGCTGGAGGGACCGTGAGCGATCAGCGCTGGGACTACCGCAACGATCAAGCCATGTCAGTCTCCGAGGCTGTCGCCGCGATCGACGCGTCGCCGATGCCGGAAAGCGCGAAGGAGGTCTTCCGCGCCGTGCTCGCCGTCGCAGGAGCCAGGGGCCGGCAGGTTTACAGCATGAGCGGCGTCGGCGATGCCTCGAACGATGTCGAGTGGTCCACGGTGACGGTGAACACGCGGGCCTAGGATTTTCCCGCCGAGCCACAGCCCTTGGCAGATGACGACCAGAGCCACCGGCGATGAAGCCGCGGCGGTCGTGAAATGGGCAGCCCCGTCCGGCAGGGGCACATTTGGAGGCCGTCGGTGTACGAGTGGTACTGCTACAGCTGCAAGGTCATGGTGAGGCAGCTGCGCTGCCAGCACTGCGGCAAGGAGGAGACCGAGGCCTCGTTGGGCTTCCTCGCGCTGCTCCGCAGGTGGTAGCGTGTTCGACCAGAAGCAGTTCGACTGGAAGAACCCGAACTATTCCGACGTGCTCGACGAGCGTATCCGTCGGCTCAAGTGGATCAGGGACAATCCGGCCAAGCTCGATGGCCTCAAGGCTTACTACGCCGAGCACGTCGCGGACTTCATCAACGATTGGGGCGTGACCTTCGACCCTCGGTCGATCACCAACCCCAACGTGCCGGCCTCGATGCCGTTCCTCCTGTGGGACGAGCAGCGCCACTACATAGACTGGGTGCTGGAGAGGATGCACCGCGACGAGTCGGGCATCGTCGAGAAATCCCGCGACATGGGCATCTCCTGGTGCTCGGTCGGCATAGGCTGCGCGCTCTCGGTGCTGCCGGCCTACAAGGGCATCGTCGTGGGCTACGGCAGCCGCGTCGAGGACCTGGTGGACAAGATCGGCGATCCTGACTCGCTGTTCTACAAGGCGCGGCTGTTCATGCAGAACCTGCCGCGCGAGTTCAGGGCCGGCTGGATCGAGAGCAAGCACGCCCCGTACATGCGGCTGATCTTCCCCGAGACAGGCGCGGTGATGAAGGGCCAGAGCGGTGCGGAGATCGGGCGAGGAGGCCGCGCCAAGCTCTACTTCTTCGACGAGGCGGCGCATCACCCTCAGGCAAGCCTGGTTGACTTCGCGCTGTCGCAGACCACGCGCTGCCGCATCGACCTCTCGTCGGTCAAGGGACGCAACAACCCGTTCGCGCAGAAGCGCTGGAGCGGCAACTACAAGGTGTTCACGTTCCACTGGTTGAAGGACCCACGCAAGGACCAGGCGTGGGCGGACGCGGAGCTGAAGCGGCTCGGGCCGATCGTCTTCGCGCAGGAGATCGAGATCAACTACGACGCGTCGGTGGAGGGCATCCTCATACCGAGCGCGTGGGTCGAGGCGGCCGTCGACGCTCACATCAAGTTAGGGTTTCATCCAACAGGCGATCGATCGGCCGCCCTCGACGTCGCTGATACGGGCGTCGACCAGAACGCGTTCTGCGGCAACCACGGACCTGTCATCGAGGTCCTTGAGCAGTGGAGCGGGCAGAACAGCGACATGGCGTTCACGCTGGGCCGGGCCTTTGCGCTCTGCGACCAGCACCGCTACGGCAAGCTCAACTACGACGCCGACGGCCTGGGAGCGGGCATGCGGGGCATCGGGCGTCTGATGAACGAGGGCAGGGTCGTCTCCGGCAGGATCGAGATGATAGCCTTCCAGGGCTCGGGCGCCGTGGTCAACCCGGACAAGTCGGACATGGACGACGACGCGGTGCCGCCCGTGCCGGCGGAGAAGCGCCGCAAGAACAAGGATATGTTCGAGAACCGCAAGGCTCAGGCAGCCTGGTCGCTGCGCGATCGGTTCTGGAAAACGTGGAAGGCCGTCGAGGCGGTGAAGGCGGGCGAGAAGCCCGAGCACAAGCCGGGAGAGATGATCAGCCTGCCGTCGTCGTTGCCGCACCTGGTCAAGCTCAAGCAGGAGCTGTCGCAACCGACCGTGACCTGGAGCAAGAGCGGCAAGATGATGATCGACAAGACGCCCGACGGGATGCCGTCGCCGAACCTCTACGACGCGGTGATGATCAAGATGCACTCCATGGGCGGGGGCTCGTGGGTGATGGCGAAGGGCCTGCTGGCCGCCACCGGCAGGCCCGGAGCCATGGCGGGGGTGCGATGACCGAAGCCACGCCGGACTTTTGCGAGGGCACAAATGAGCGATTGGAAGTGGAAGGCCGCGCCGCCGGAGGTCGACATCGCGCCCGTGCTGGCGTGGGTGAAGGTCGGCGCCCAGGACGTGATCGTGTTCGGCGAGTGGAAGGGCGGCCGGTTCAAGACCGCGCACGCCCACGACGGCGACGCTCCGGTGCGGTGGACCAGGTTGCCGGAGGGCTTCGAGCATAAGCTGCTCGACCCCGTTAACCAGGTGGCCTTCGAGTACGGCGTGCCCGTCTGCCTCGTCGAGACCCTGGTATCGCGCCACCGCCAGATCGTCGCCGCGCGATGAGCAAGAAGCACAAACGCGAGGCCAAGAAGCTCCGCAAGAAGATCAAGAGGATCGTGGAGAAGGCCGAGGCCGCGGCGAAGGAGACGCAGGCTCAGCCGGTGACCCCCCTGCCGACGTCCCCGTCGCCCTGGGCCAACTACGATCTGGCCGCGCGCACCGCGATGGCGAGGCAGCCGGGCCTGGTGGTGAACCCGTTCGACACGGCGCGCTTCCACAGGCCCATGCCTCGCGTCGTGCCCAAGGAGGTGCTGGACGCGAGCCGGCACGGCCTCGCGATGGACGAGACCGTCATCGAGATCAACGCGTGGAGCGCGGGCCAGGTCTACAACTCGGCGTTCTTCAACGGGCAGGCCTTCCTCGGCTACACCTACCTCGCCGAGCTGGCGCAGCGCCCCGAGTACCGCAAGCCGGCCGAGGCGCTGGCGACCGAGAGCACGCGTAAGTGGATCAAGCTCAAGTCTAAGGCGGGCGACGAGGGGAAGGCGGCCCGCATCAAGGAGCTTGAGGGGCATATGGACAAGCATGGCGTCCAGGCCCTGTTCCGGAAGATGAGCGAGTACGACTCGTTCTTCGGCCGCATGCACCTCTACGCCGACACGGGCGACACGGACAACGCCGATGAGCTGCGCAGGTCGATCGGCGACGGGCGCGACGCGATCACGGAGGGCAAGTTCAAGGGCAAGCCGGGCTTCCTCAAGGCGCTGCGGGCGATCGAGCCCGTGTGGTGCTACCCGGCCAGCTACAACTCGACGGACCCGCTCAAGGCCGAATGGTACGACCCGCAGACCTGGTTCGTGCTCGGCAAGGAGGTCCACCGCACCAGGCTGCTGCTGTTCGTGGCGCGCGAGGTGCCCGACCTCCTGAAGCCGTCGTACCAGTTCGGCGGGCTGTCGCTCTCGCAGATGGCCAAGCCCTACATCGACAACTGGCTGCGCACCCGGCAGGCCGTCGCCGACCTCATCTGGACCTTCTCCACGATGATCCTGCAGACGGACACCGAGTCGCTGACGCAGCCGGGCGCCGATCTGCTCATGACGCGCCTGCAGGTCTTCTCGAACCTGCGGACCAACCAGGGCCTGATGGTCCTGAACAAGAGCGCGGAGGATTTGAAGAACGTCTCGGTGCCGCTGAGCACGCTCGACGCGCTGCAGGCCCAGAGCCAGGAGCAGATGTGCTCGGTCACCAACACGCCGGTCGTGAAGCTGCTGGGCATCCAGCCCGCGGGCCTGAACGCGTCGAGCCAGGGGGAGCTGACGGTCTGGTACGACTGGAACGCGGCGTACCAGGAGAAGTTCTACGACCCCAGGCTCACGACCGTCATCGACCTCCTGCAGTACGACCTGTGGGGCGAGCGCGACCCGGACATCGTGCACGAGTGGGAGCCGATCGAGGAGCTGACGGAGGAGCAGAAGGCGAACGTCCAGAAGACCAAGGCGGACACGGACGGCGCGCTGATCGGCGCTGGTGTCATCGACGCCGACGAGTCGCGCGAGCGCCTGGCGTCCGATCCGAGCAGCGACTACGCGGGCAAGCTCTCGGGCGAGGCGCCCGGACCCCCGGGCGGCGAGATGGGCGAGATGGGGCTCGGCGATCCCGGTGAGGAAGGCCAGGATGACGTGGACGGCGCCATGGCCGAGGTGTTCCCGAGGCTCGCCACAAGGTCCCGCCTGGAGCACGAGCGCAGGGCGGGCGCCGCGGAGGTCGGCCGCAGGGTCGACGACCTGGAGCGCCGCACGTCGGGCCTGGAGCGCCGCGACGACGGTCGCGGACCTCGCGTCGCTGGGGCGCGCAATTAGATGGCCAAACGCAAGCCCCGCAAGGGCGAGGTCGTGCTCCGCCCCCTGTCCCCCTCGGCCGCGATCGGGGCGCGCTACCGAGCCGGCATCGAGGCCCTGGTGGAGGAGATGTGCGCCTCGGTCGAGCACTGGGTGCGCGCGGCCTATAAGGCGAACGCGCCCCACGCCGACGTGGTGTTTGACGCCATGCCGGCCGACGAGATGGCGAAGGTCGTGGGAGAGCTTAGGACGCGCTGGCACAAGAATTTCACGAAGGGTGCCCAGCGGCTGGCTGCACACTTCGCCAAGAAGGCGAGCAAGCGCGTTGACGCGGAGCTGCGGGCCATCCTCAGCGACTCGGGCCTCTCGGTCGAGTTCGAGATGACCAAGCTGCAGAAAGACATCGCCAAGGCCGTCGTGCACGAGAACGTGGGGCTCATCAAGAGCATCCCCGAGCAGTATCTGAAGAAGGTCGAGACCGTCGTGATGCAGTCGGTGCAGACGGGCCGCGACGTGGGCCAGCTGATGGACGACCTGCGCGGGCAGTTCGGCGTGACCAAGCGCCGGGCGAGCCTGATCGCGAGGGACCAGAACAATAAGGCCACGGCGGCGTTCAACCGCGCCCGCCAGGTCGAGCTTGGGGTGGAGGAGGCCGTGTGGCAGCACAGCCACGGCGGCAAGGACCCCCGGCCGAGCCACGTTAAGGCCGGGCGGGAGGGCGCGCGCTACAGGGTGACCGAGGGTTGGTTCGACCCCGACGAACAGAAGCACGTGTGGCCGGGCACGCTCATCAACTGCAGGTGCACGAGCCGGTCGGTTATCAAAGGCTTTATATGAACTTCACCCCGGAGCCACAGCCCTTGGTAGATGCTCCCCAGAGCTACCGCTTACGAAAGCGCGGCGGGGAGGAAATGGGTAGGCCTGGACCGGCAGGCCATCTTGAAAGGAGTTCGCTATGAACTTCTCCGTGTCAGGCCCCCTCGGCTTCCGCATCGTCGTGCGGCCCGACCAGGTAGGGTCGAGCAACCACGAGGTCCGGCAGCTGGCCAACAACCAGGGCAAGCTGGGCTCGCACGAGATACTGCGCCTGGCCGAGCTTGAGCGCAAGGGCCACGGCCTGATGGAGAAGCTGTTCAAGATGAACGCGAAGGGTGAAGCGTGAGCCACGGCGCGCAGGTGAAGGCGGGGCACGCGAGCGACCGCGTGCCGAAAGTCGGCGACGTCGTCGACTTCTTCAACATGTCGCTGTCGCTCAAGGCCAACGACAACCGCGGGCCCGGACCCTACGAGGCGACGGTCGTGTCGGTGACGTCGCGCACCAGGCTGGACCTCAGGGTCAGCCGCGGCGCGCTGGGCGACCGCATGGAGCTTGACGTGGACCACAGGAGCGCGGCAGACGGGCCGAGGCTGTGGGCGTTCCGGCCAGGAGGTGCTTGATGGGACAAGTCAGCAAGCATCTGCGCAACATCGATGGCGGTTATTCACATTGGTGTCCCGGCTGCAGCAAGATGCACGCTATCAACACGGACCGTGCCGATCGGCCGTGCTGGACGTTCAACGGCGACCTGGAGCGGCCGTCGTTTTCGCCGAGCGTCAATATCACCGGCAAGCAGACCGTGAAGGATGCGGAAGGCAAGTGGACGGGCGAGTGGGTGCGCGATGCCGCAGGCAACGCGCTCGACATGTGCTGCCATTACTTCATCACCGACGGCAAGATCATGTTCTGCGGTGACACCACGCACTCGCTCAGCGGTCAGACTGTCGATCTGCCTGAGCTGCCGCCGCACGCGAGGGACCAGTGACCAAGCTCGCGTTGGACATGAGCAACATCGATTGGCGCGGCCTGGTCGGCGGCTTCCTCAAGTTCGTCTCCGAGGAGATGCGCGAGAAGGAGCACCAAGACGACGACGTCGAGGTCACGGGCGGCAAGCCCATCGCCGCGGGCGTGCTCTACTGCTGCCGGCCGGACTTCGACGGGCGCGGGCTACGCGTGCTCCTGCTCAAGAGGTCCGCCAAGGAGGAGAACTACGCGGGCCACTGGGCCATCCCGGGCGGCGGCATCGATCCTGGCGAGACGCCCGAGCAGGCTGCCAAGCGCGAGTGCTCCGAGGAGATCGGGCGCGCGCCCGACGAGCTGGACCTGCTCAAGCGTGATAGCCTGGCGCTGGGCGACGAGTACCTGACGTTCAGGGCCTGGACGGATGACGAATTCGAGCCGCAGCTCAATGCGGAGCACACGAGGTTCAAGTGGGTAGCGATCGACGGCGAATGGCCGTCGCCGATCCACCCCGCGGTGAAGGAGCTGTTGGAGCAGGTCAAGGCTGACGATGGCATGCGCAAGAGCCTGTCGATGGACGACGGCTTCTACGTGCTGATCGCCGCCGACGAGGCGCCCGTGGGCCCGTTCAAGACGCGCGAGGAGGCCGACGCGGTGGCCAGGGGGTGGGAGCCCGCGGCCATCGCGATGGACAAGGCCACCGTGCGCACGTTCGACGCGGACGGCCGCATGCACGTCGCGGTCAGCCACATCAGCAAGGCGACCGTGAGCCCGTACTTCGGCAAGGAGATACCGGGCCACGAGGAGATGGGCCTGAAGCCTGACGGCGTCTACCACCTTCTCCGCGATCCGCAGGAGCTGGCGAAGGCGGCGCCCACGTTCAACAACCTCCCCCTGCTCTCCAAGCACGTCCCCGTGACGGCCGACGATTTCCCGCAGGACCTGGTCGTGGGCTCGCTCGGCACGGACGCGACGTTCGCGGGCGGCTACCTGGACAACTCCATCGTGGTGTGGAACCGCCAGGGCATCGACCTGGTCGAGTCGAAGAAACAGAAGCAGCTCTCTGCCGCCTACCGCTACAAGCCCGATATGACGCCGGGCACGTGGAACGGCATGAAGTTCGACGGTGTGATGCGCAGCATCATCGGCAATCACGTCGCATTGGTCGAGACGGGGCGAGCTGGTCCTGATGTGGTCATCGGTGATAGCGATCCGTTTGAGGATGAATGGGAACGCATTGCCGATGCTTTGGAGGCGATGTGAGAGAGCGCTGGAAAACGATACCAGGGTACTCGCGTTACTGCGTTAGCGACCGTGGGCGCGTACGCTCTCGCCGCCAGGTGCTCGCGCTCAGCACGCGCCACACAGGGGTTAAGACCATTACTCTGTGGAGCGACGGCGGCGAGAAGAAAAACCGGCTGGTGCACCATCTCGTGCTCGAAGCGTTCGTCGGGCCGTGCCCTTCAGGCTTTGAGTGTTGTCACGATGATGACGACGCCGGGAACAATTGGCTAGGCAATCTGCGCTGGGACACTCGGCGCGCTAATATGGCTGATCGGCCGCGGAACGGGGGCCGACGTCATTGGGAGCAGCCGCTCAGCAAGCTGGAAGGAAGCTCTTTCGTAAACCCGTACCTGCAAGGATTGAGCGCACTCACATGAGCAAGCTCACTGAAGCGCTTAGGCACAAATTCGGAGACCCGCGTAAGGTACTGCTCGCGTTGGGGCTCGATGAAAACCTGATCAAGAAGGAGATTGAGATGGCGAAGACCGTCGTTAAGGTCGCTCCGCTCACCCGCACGGGCCTCCGGCTGCAGACCGCGCTCTACACGCATCTGCTGCCCAAGCTCGCGCAGGACGCGAAGCTCGATCTGATGCCGGCGCTGAAGGGCGTCGACGCGAAGAACTACAAGGAGAAGCTGCCGTCCATCGTCAAGATGGCGAAGGATGCGGCCGATCCGCTGATGACCCCCGAGGCCAAGGCCGCGGGCGGGGCAGGCCCCGACGACGTCATCATCAAGCTGCTCGACATGGTCGGAGGCCAGGCGGCGGCGCCGGAGGCCGAGGCGGTCGAGCTGGACGCGGCTCCGACGGCGGCCGTCGAGGGCGCCGCGGCGCCCGCGGCAGCGGCAGCGGCCCCCGGCGCGTCCGATCCCAACGCGGCCCTGATGGGCTTCCTCAAGGACTGCGGCCTCGACGAGGCCGCGATGGCCAAGGTGGCCGAACTCCTCGGCTCGGGCGGCGCCCTGGCCCCGAAGGAGAAGACGCCAGGCGCCGAGGACGATGACGAGGACGACGTGAAAGTCACCCCCCAGGCCATGGACGCGGCCATCAAGAAGGCGCAGGAGGACGCGAAGACCTCCCAGCGCGCCACCTTCGAGGCCCACGAGTTCGTGCGGCCGTGGGTGGGCAACCTCTCGTTCGGCGCGTTCGACAGCGCCGAGGGCGTGCATCGCCACGCGCTCAAGATGCTCGGCGTCAAGGTCGACGACTCGACCCCGGCCGCCGCGCTCACGCACATCATCCAGGCCCAAGCCAAGCCGGGCCGTCCGGCCCAGCAGGGCGCGCCCGCGATGGACTCGGCTCAGGCCGGGGACTTCGCCGAGCGCTTCCCGGCTATCGCCAACATCCAGGTCCTGTGAAGGAGAGAACGATATGGTCGCAGGTTTCCAGACTTCCGTCGCCACGCAGCCGGCGCAGGCCGTCGAGGGCGACTTCTGCAGCACCAACCCGCGCTTCACCGTGGACGCGGGCCAAGGCGCCCTCGTCGCGGGGCCGGACGGCGTCTACGTCGGCCGGTTCTGCTGGTCCGCGCCGCCGCTCGACAACGACAACGCTAAGTCGCTGGTGAACAGCTACGGTTCCGGCCAGGTGCTCGGCTTTGTGCACCGCGAGCAGCAGGCCCTCATCACGAGGTTCCTCGACATCGCCAGCATGCTGGTCCCCAAGGGCTTCGCCGTCACCGTCTACAACGGCGGCGACTTCTGGGTCCGCAACTCGGGCTCCGGCACCGCGCAGGTCGGCATGAAGGCTTACGCCAACTTCGCCGACGGTAAGGTGACGTTCGCCGCGGCCAGCTCGCCTACCGGCGGCGCCAGCTCGACCGGCTCGATCGCCGCGTCGACCTTCTCGGTCACGGGCTCGATCGAGGGCGACGTGCTCGACGTCACCGCGGTAGGCTCCGGCACCGTTCGCGACGGCGCCACCATCTCCGGCACAGGCATCTCCAGCGAGACCACGATCGTGGGCCAGCTGACGCCGCTGCTGGACGGCGAGGCCGCCGGCGGAGTCGGCCGCTACTACGTGAGCAAGGTGCACGACGAGGTCGCCAGCACGACCGTGTCCGGCACCTACGGCACGTTCACCGCCGGCACGACCACCGGCGGCACCTACGGCGTGGGCGACGTGCTCCAGGGCACGGGCGTCGACGCCGGGACCACCATCACCGCGCTCATCACGGGGACCGGCGGCGCCGGCACCTACGCTGTGAGCAGCAACACCGTGGTCGCCTCGACCACCATCTCGGTCGCGGCGCTCAACGTCGAGACCAAGTGGTACGCCATGAGCGCCGGCCTCGCAGGCGAGCTGGTGAAGATCAGCGACCACCCGCTCGGCTAACGGCTCAGGCCAGGAAGGAACACAGACATGCCTCTCAAGCTGAACAACGTCGCCGACGCGCGCCAGGCCTTCGCGGCCGACCGCCCGCGGTTCGAGACGCTGGGCGCCATTTTCCCGGGCGTCACCCACTACATGTTCCCCGCAGTCCGCGGGAACATGCAGATCGCCATGGATGCCCTCGCCATGGACGCGATGCCGTCCCTGGCTACCGACCCCAACGCGGGCATCCTCGCGCTGCTCACAACCTACGTCGACCCGGAGGTCTACGAAATCCTGTTCGCCCCGAACAAGGCCGTGGAAATCCTCTCCGAGGTCAAGAAGGGCGACTGGCTCACCGACACGGCCGCCTTCCCTGTGGTCGAGCAGACGGGCGAGGTGTCGAGCTACGGCGACTGGAACAACAACGGCCGCGCCGGCATCAACGCCAACTGGCCGCAGTTCCAGGCCTACAACTACCAGCTCATCATGGAGTACGGCGAGCGCGAGATGGCCCGCTACGGGCTGGCGAAGCTCAACTACGTGTCGGAGATCGAGCGCGCCGCCGCCACGATCTTCAACAAGTACCAGAACCTCATGTACTTCTTCGGGGTGGCGGGGCTGCAGAACTACGGGCTCATCAACAACCCGTACCTGTCGGCCCCCCTGACCCCCGCGACCAAGGCGGCGGGCGGGACCTCCTGGTACACCGACGGCGTCATCACGGCGACCGCCAACGAAATCTTCAAGGACATCCAGGACCTGTTCACGTCCCTGGTCGTCCAGACCGCGGGCCTGGTGGACCGCGAGACGAAGATGACGCTGGCGCTCTCGCCGCAGAGCGAGGCCGCCTTCACCACCACGAACGCGTTCGCCGTGAACGTGTCCGACCTGCTCAAGAAGAACTTCCCCAACCTCAAGGTCGTGTCGGCGGTCCAGTACCAAGAGCTGTCGGCCTCGAACCCGCAGGGCGTCGCGGGCGGCAACTTCATGCAGCTCATCGCCGAGTCGCTGGAGGGTCAGAAGACCGCCTACGCGGCCTACAACGAGAAGGCCCGCACGGGCACGATCGTCAAGGACCTCTCGGCGTTCCGGCAGAAGATGATGGCCGGCGGCTGGGGAACGATCCTCCGCATGCCCGTCGCCATCACGAGCATGATCGGCATCTAGGGGACCAGGCGCCCTCGATCCGAGGGGCCGCGACACCGTGGCCCCTCCAGTCGATGACGTTAAACCACGAGGAGGACATCATGGCAAGGGACGAGCAAACGAAGACGCCGGGAGCCGCAGGGCCGTCAGGGTCAGGGGGCAAGGTGTGCGTGGCCTGCAAGCTCCCCGCCGGCCTGGCGCTGCGCGCCTTCAGGATGCGCGACACGGTCGAGGTCACGCTGGGGGGAACGCGCGACGTGCGCATGGCCCAGCAGGTCGGCTCCCCGGTCAAGCTCAACGGTAGCGCGGTGCCGATCGGCATCGTGCCCGCGCACCGCATCGTGCACGGCTACGGGCTCACGGTCATCGATGAGGACGTGTGGCAGGCGTGGCTGAAGGACAACAAGGACAGCGCGCTCGTCGTCAACGCCATGGTCTCGGCGCACCCCGACGAGGCCTCGGCGGTGGCGTGGGCGTCGGAGAACGCCAAGCGCCCGACTGGCCTGGAGGAGCTGGCGCAGGACAAGGACCCGCGCGCGCAGCGGCTGCTCACCTCGGGCCTGGTCGGCCTGGGCGCGCGCACCAACGACATGCCGCAGGCGAACTGACACCGTGGCCAACGCGGTCTCCTTCAGCTACGCGACGTTTATCGCGCGCTACCCGGAGTTCCGCGCGTGCTCCGAGGAGCTGCTGGGCCAGTACTTCGTCGAGGCGGGCCTGTACTTCCGCAACGACGGCACGTCGCCGGTGACGCTGGACGCCCAGCAGCTCCTCATCATGAACATGTTCACAGCGCACATAGCGGCGCTGTACGCGCAGAGCCAGGGCCAGGCGGCGCCGGGGCAGGCCCAGGACGCCAACAGCCCGGTCGGCCGCATCGCATCGGCCACGCAGGGCAGCGTCACCGTGAGCACCGAGCTGCAGACCTCGCCCGCCGCGCTAGGCATGCAGCAGTGGCTCGCCCAGACCAAGTACGGCCTGTCGGCGTGGAGCGCCATCAAGCCCTACATCCTCTCCAGGTACGTGCCGGGCTCGCTGCAGCCCGGTGGCCTCGGTCCGCAGCCCTTCCCCTACCCCGGGCGGGTTCTTCCCTGATGGTCTCCCTCAAGGTGACAGGCGGCAAGGACCTGGAGAAGGCGCTCGGCGAGCTTGGCAAGGCGGCCGACCGGGCGTCGAGCGTCGACGTCGGTTTCATGGGGTCGGCCACGGAGCCCGACGGCACGCTCGTCGCCGAGGTCGCCGCCCACAACGAGTTCGGCACGGCGACGTCCCCGCCGCGACCGTTCTTCCGCAACACCATAGAGAAGCGCGCGGCCGCATGGGTGCACAACCTCGGCGTCGCGCTGGTCGCCAAGAAGTTCAACGCGGCGGCCGCGCTAGGCCTGGTCGGGCTCGGCATGAAGGAAGATGTCCAGGACGGCATAAGGGAGCTGTGGGAACCGCCGCTCGCGCCCAGCACCGTCGCGCGCAAGGGCTTCGACAAGCCGCTCATCGACAAGGGCGTCATGCTGAACAGCGTCACCCTGAAAGTCAACACGGAGAAGTAGCATGAAGACTCTGACCCTGTGGGACCCGGAGAACGGCACCACGATCCTGGACAAGGCCACGCTGGAGGAAATCCTCGGCGGCGGCGCCGAGGGCGGAAGCCCTATCCTCACCACGCTCAACGACGCGGACGACACGGTGATCACGGCGGCGGCGCTGATCGGCGGCGCGATCGCGCGGACCGGGGCGACCGCGGCCGCGACCGACACGACCGTCACGGCGCAGGCCCTGCTCGACGCGATCGGCGACGGCGACAACGCGGACCTCCCCGTGGGGTCCGCCTGGTACGTCAACTACGTCAACCAGACCGCGCAGCAGATCACGATCGCCGGAGGCACAGGCGTCGCGGCATCGGGCACCCTGGTCGTGCCGCCGCATTCCTCGGCGACCTTCCTGCTCACCTACACAGCGACCACGCCCGCCTTCACCCTCGTGGGCCTCGGGGTGGCATCCAACGTGGCGCCGCTGCCCGCGTACCTCCTCACCACGGCCGCCGTCGAGGCGGGCGCGCTCGCCGCCGCAGACCTCGCAGGCGCGAACAGCGTGACCTACATCAACACGGGCACGACCCCCGACAACCTGCAGATGCCTACAGCGGCAGCGCTCTGGGCCATCCTGGCCAACCCCGTGGTGAATTTCACCTACGAGCTGAACATCCGTAACGGATCAAGCGGAAACAACACGGCCACGATCACCACGAATACCGGCATCACTCTCTCTGGCACGATGACCATCGCTCAGAACGCGACGCGACGCTTCCTGGTGAAATTCACCGGCGCCACAGCGGCGATCGTAACGAGCGTGGGCCTGGAGACAGGCGCGTAGCCTTGAACCTCAACGCCTACGCGAACGGCCTCACGCAGACCGTCAACCCCAACTCCCCCCTGCTCGTGCGTGTCGCGACGGGGGTGGAGAGGGATGCGTCGCACAGGCCGTCGCCGACCTACGACAGCCCGTGCTCGTTCACGGCGTCAATCTCGGGCTCGACCATGACGGTGACCGCGCAGGCCGCGGGCACGATCATGCCGGGGCAGACGGTGCTGGGCGCGAGCGTAGTCGAAGGCACCTACGTCGTCGCGGAGGGCGAGGACGACGGCACCTACGTCGTGTCGGTCGAGCAGGGGATCGCCTCGGAGGCTATGACGGCGGAGCTTCTGGTCGTCGGCAACGCGCAGCCCGTCGTTGGTTGGAAGGACATCCAGCAGCTCGACGCGCTCAACGTCCAAGGCACGCGGTACAAGATTTACCTGTACGGCCGCGTCGAGGCGATCGTGAGGACGACGAACCAGGGGGGAGACCTGATTGTCGACCCGGCGACGGGACGCGTCTACCTGGTGGCCATGGTGTTCGAGCACTGGCCGCCGATCGGCACGCCGCAGTGGTGCGCGGTGGCGGCGACGCTGCAGAACGGAGGTTGACGTGAAGAAATTCATCGCTGCGGTCTTGGCTCTGGCGGCGCTGCCCGCGATGGCGCAGACGTTCAACCAGCGCGCGGTAGTCAGCGCTACCGGCTCCGGCGATCACACGATCGTGACCGGGGTCGCGGGCAAGATCACGCTCGTGTACGGGTTCGACATCTCGCTGACGGGCGCCGTTGACTGGAGCCAGAGCTCACATTACTGACCAGCTGACGACATGCGCCGCTCCGGGAGCCGCGCTCACGGGCGGAGGAACTAAAGTGTGCCCGACTTTTTACGATGGAACCGCTTGGGTCGGAGGTTGAACTATGCTTCGTCATACTCTGGGCGGGATCGTGCTGTGGAGCATCTACTTGACCGTGGCGTACGGGATTTCGGCCTTCGCCCAGCAAGACCCTCCCGACCACGATATGGTCAAGCGCGTCCCGCAAACTCCGAAGCCTCTGACTATGCAGATCACCCCGCAGGAACGCGACGCGTTGCTGCTGGCCGGGCAGAGCTGCCTGGGGGGAGACCGCTACGTCTGCGCCGAGTACGCCTTGTTCGTGCGCAAGCTCCTGACCAGCGCGAAGGAGTGAACCGAGGTGGAGATCAGCCCGGGCCAAGACGCCATCTTCACGGTGTTGGGCGATTTCGTCCTGTCCGTCCTGCCGGCCGGCACGGTCGTGCAGCAGGGGCAGGCCAACAGGGTGCCGGAGCCGCCGCAGGTCAACTTCGTCGTCATGTGGCCGCTCTCCTTCCCGAGGCTCGGCACCAACGTCGATAGCTTCCTGGACGTGGCGTTCCAGGCGACCATCGCCGGCGCCACTATGACCGTGACGGAGGTCTTCGCCATCCCCCCCGGCAAATCGATCGGCCTCGGCGTCGACCCCAAGACGATCGACGTCGGCGACACGGTGCTTGGGATGGGTATAGCGGCGAGCACGCGCGTGGTGGCCCAGGTGTCAGGGACGCCCGGCGGCGTGGGCGTCTACACGGTGGCGCCCGCGCAGGCTCTCGGATCGCGCAAGCTGGCGTGCGGCGCGCAGGATATACAGCAGCCGGCCGACTGCGTGGTCCAGATGGATGTTCACGGTCCTGCGTCGCTCGACAACGCGCAGATCATCTCGACCCTGTTCCGCGATGCATACGCGGTCAATTACTTTGCGGACCACGCTTCGGGCGACAGCATCGTCCCTCTCTACAACGACGACCCGCGACAGATGCCGTTCATCAACGGCGAACAGCAGTACGAAGATCGCTACATAGTCACGGTCCACATGCAGGTCAACCAGAAGATCAGGGTGGCCCAGCAATTCGCCGACCAGCTGGACGACCTCAACCTGGTCGCGGCGACCTCGCTCCCGGCCTAACAGGAGAAACAGAAGATGACGACTATCCCCGTCAACATGGACGTCAACATCGTCCCGGGCGTGCTGAGCGCCGGCGGGACAGCGCTCTCGCTCAACGGCCTGATGCTGTCGGAGAGCGCGCGCGTGCCGATCGGCACCGTGCAGGCGTTCGCCAACGCCCTGGAGGTCTCCAGCTACTTCGGGCCTTCCAGCGACGAGTACGAGAAGGCCACGACCTACTTCAACGGCTACAACGGCTCGTTCGTGAAGCCGGGCTCGCTGTTGATGGCGCAGTACCCTACCGAGGACGTGGCGGCGTACCTGCGCGGCGGGAAGGTGACCACGCTCACGCTGGCGCAGCTCCAGGCTCTCAGCGGCACGCTGTCGATCGTCGTCGATCAGTACTACACGTGGACCGGGAGCGTCAACCTCTCGGCGGCCACCAGCTACTCTGACGCCGCTGACATCATCGAAACCACCATCACGGCATCCCCCCCGGCCGGCGGCACATCGACGGCCTCCACGATCGCAGGCACCACGCTCACGATCGGAGGCACGCTCACCGGGACGTTCCGCGTCGGCCAGCGCATCTCTGGCTCCGGCGTGACCGCGGGCACGAAGATCACGGCGCTGGGCACCGGCACGGGAGGCGCGGGGACCTACACCATCAGCGTCAGCCAGACCGTGGGCGTGGCCACGGCAATCAGCTCGTTCGGCTCGACGCCAGACGTCACCTTCGACAGCACCTCGGGAGCCTTCGTGGTGACTTCGTCGAACACGGGCTCGCCCGTCAGCCAGATGGCGTTCGCCACCGGCACCATCGCCGCAGGCATCAAGCTCACCTCCGCCACCGGAGCCGTGCGCAGCCAGGGGGCGGACGCGGTCACTGACCCCGCGACCTTCATGAACGGCATCATCGCCGTGACGCAAAACTGGGCGACCTTCATGACGCTGTTCGACCCGGACGATCCGGACCAGAACGACGTCAAGATGGAATTCGCGGACTGGACCAACGACCAGAACAACCGCTACGCCTACGTCTGCTGGGACACCGACGCGAGCCCGACCGTATCGTCGGATGCCTCCAGCAGCATGGGCCGGCTCCTGATGGACGGGGACTTCTCCGGCACCATCCTGGTGTGGAACACCGCGGAGCTGGCGGCGTTCGTCTGCGGCGCCGCGGCGTCGATCGACTTCAACCGCACGAACGGACGCGCCACGCTCAAGTTCAAGTCGCAGAGCGGCATGACGGCCACCGTTACCGACCAGACCGTAGCGCAGAACCTCATCGACAATGGCTACAACTTCTACGGGGCGTTCGCCACGGCGGCCGACCAGTTCAACTACTTCTCGCCGGGCAGCGTGAGCGGCCCGTTCACGTGGGCTGACACCTACCTCAACGAGGTGTGGTTCAACGCGTCGCTGCAGCTCTCGCTCATCACGCTGCTGACGAGCGTCGGCGCCGTGCCGTACACCACGGTCGGCTACACCATGATCGAGGCCGCGATGGCGGACCCCATCGCCGCTGGCCTCAACTTCGGAGCCTTCTCGCCGGGCGTCCCCCTGTCCCAGCTGCAGCAGGCGGAGGTCAACTACCAGGCGGGACGAGACATCGTCAACACGCTGTTCTCGCAGGGCTACTACGTGCTGATCCAGCCCGCGACGGCGCAGGTCCGGGCGGCGCGCACGTCGCCCACCATCACGCTGTGGTACTGCGACGCAGGCGCGGTCCACAAGATCACCGTGGCGAGCATCGCCGTCCAGTAAAGGGAGCAGGACAACATGGCAACCCGCACCATAACGTCGGCGAACTCGACGTTCATCATCACTGTGCCCGGCGTCTTCGTGGCGCCGCAGCAGCTGCAGGGCTACTCCGCCGACGACATGTTCAGCGTCGAACGGCAGACGCCCACCGAGATGCAGCAGGGCGTGGACGGCTTCGCCGCGTCCGGCTTCATGTTCCAGCTCACCAAGCAGGGCATCATCCTGCTGCCGAACTCGCCGTCGATCGACGTCTTCGACCAGTGGTGGCAGTTCATGCTCGTCGCGCGCGACTCGTTCCTGGCGCAGGCCGTCATCACACTGCCGTCGCTTGCCAAGAAGTTCGTGATGGTCGACGGGAGCCTGACGGGCTATGCGCCGATGCCCGGCGCCGGGCGCACGCTCAAGCCGCGAGACTTCGAGGTCACCTGGAACCAGATCATCCCGCAGCCTATCTGACGGGATGGCGGCCGGGAGGGAGCCCTGCCGCCAAGACCTACAACCGAGGAGGAACTACATGGCACGCAGAGAGAGCATCTTGCGGTACGAGCAGCCCGGCTCGCGCGACCACGGCAAGACCTACGTCCTGAAGGAGCCGGATGCGCTTACGGCTGAATGGTGGGCCACGCGCGCTCTGCTTCTCCTCGCGCAGGAAGGCGTCGACATTGGCGAGACCACGGGCGTGGCGGGCTTGGCTGCCGCTGGCATGTCGGCGCTTGGCAAGATCAAGTCGGCCGACCTCAAGCCCCTGCTCGACGAAATGCTGACGTGGATTTTCATCGCGCCGGACCCGGCGCAGCCCACCAACGTGCGCCAGCTCAATGCGGTGATGGGCGATGTGGAGGAGATCGGCACGCTGCTGCAGCTGCGTATGGCGATGTTCGAGCTTCTGACGGGTTTTTCTATGCCCGCGCTCCCATCGACGTCGACATCGGCGACGCGGGCGCCGGACGCCTCCTCGATTATCCAAACGTCCCGGGCGTCGTAGGCCTGGCCGTGTCGAGCAGGCTCGCCACGCTGCACGAGCTTGGCACCGTGTACGGTGTCAAGGACCTGTATGACCTCATCGAGGTCATCGTGGTCGACGCCCACAATAAGCGCGTGATCGACAAGATCAACGCCGATGCGGCAAAGAGGGTCTGACCCGTGCCGACCGTGATCGACAGCCTCATTGTAACGCTCGGCCTCGACCCCTCCGGCTTCAAGAAGGGGCAAAAGGAGGCTGCGCAGGCGCTGCTGCAGTCAAAGCAGAACTTCGAGCGAACTGGGCGCGATATCGAACACCGTGCCAAGTCCATGTCGGAGTTCATGGGCGCGCTGCGCGGCAACGTGCTGCTCATGTTCGCGGCCCTCACCGGCGGCCGCGGCCTCAAGCAGTTCATGACCGACGTGACGCAGAGCAACGCCGCCCTAGGCCGCATGGCCCCGCTCGTCGGCACGACAGCGCGGGAACTGAGCAAGTGGCAGGGGGCCGTGACGTCGCTCGGCGGCGACGCCAAGGGCGTTGCGGGCAGCATCGCCGCGCTCGACCGCGCCCTGGTCGACATCTCCCTCGTCCCCTCCGACAACCCCGCGCTGCTGCCTTACCTGCGCGCCCTCGGCGTCAGCCTGCAGGGGGCCAACGGCAAGATCAAGACGGCGACGCAGCTCCTGCCCGAGCTGAACGCGGCCGTGCAGGGTCTCGACAAGCGAGAGGCTTCATCGATCCTGGCGAAGATCGGCCTGAATGAGGATCTCATACAGGTCGTGATCCAGAGCCGCGAGGAGTTCCGCAAGACGATGGCGGACCAGGAGCGGTGGGGACTCCTGACGGAGAAGCAGTCCAAGGAGGCCATGCTACTACAGCGGGCCATCGCGGGCGTGACGCTGTCGTTCACGACGCTCGCGCGGCAGGCCCTGGAGGCGGTGAACCCTGCGCTCGTATCGATGGCCACCAGGCTGTCGAACGTCTTCGTGTGGTTCCAGAAGCATCCGGAGGAGGCCAAGGCGGCGCTCCTGGGCATCGCCGCCGCCGTGGGCGTGCTCGTGGTCGCGCTGGGGGGTCCTATTACCTGGCTGGCCGCGATAGGCGCGGCGGCGGCCGTGCTCTACGATGACTGGGCCACGTGGAATGAAACGGGCAAGTCAAACTTCGGGAACTTCTGGCAATACGTTACGGAGGGTTGGAAGAAGATCGACGCCACGGCGCGCGAGGTGTGGAATTCGATCAAGGACGTAGCCGAGCCGATCATCAGGTTCCTGTTCGAGTCGTTCAAGAACTACATCGATTACCAGATCAAGGGATGGAACCTGCTCAAGGCCCTCCTGTTCGGGACATCGCAGGAGATACGCGACGCCTGGAGCGACATGCTAGGCGCCATCAAGAAGCAGTGGGACAACGTCTGGGAGAACTTGGTCAAGACCATCTACAACGCGGCGCCCGCCATCTTCGACGCCATGAAGAAGGCTTTCGGCGCGGCGTTCGGCTGGGTGATGGACAGGGCCAACACCATCTGGCGCGCGATCACCGGCAACGACCTGTTCGAGAAGACCTCGCTCGGCGACACGAGCATGGAGGACCCCGCCACCATCCAGGGTGGCTACACGACGGGCGGCAAGGGTCGAGGTTCGGGCTCCAACACGTTGCACGCGCCGGTCGACCGCAAACAGCTCGACGAGGATATCGCGGATTACCAGCGCATGGGCTGGTCGCGCGAGCAGGCCATCGGCATCGTCGCCAACACCGTCGCGGAGAGCGGCGGCAAGGGCCACACGGCGGTCGGCGACGGCGGCGCTGCCTACGGCATCCACCAGTGGCACCCCGACCGCCAGGCCAACTTCCGGAAGGTGTTCGGCAAGGACATCCGCGACAGCACGCGCGCCGAGCAGCGCGCCTTCACGGACTGGGAGCTGCGTAACACGGAGAGCAAGGCCGGCGAATACCTCAAGCGCACGACGTCGCCGGGCCAAGCTGCGCAGGTGTTCTCCACGCATTACGAGCGGCCAAAGTACACGGGCCTTGAGGCGGCAAAGCGCTGGGGTCTCGCCGAGGAGCTTGCCAAGGGCGGCCAGAGCAGCCCCGGAGGTCTCCCCCCTGCCGGCGCGCCGACGGCCGCCGCGGCTTCGAGCACGACCAGTTCCAACGTCAACGTCAACGTTGACCAGATAACGGTCAACGCCCCCAACGCGACCGACGCGAAGGGCGTGGCGGCGGCGATCAAGCCGGAGCTGAGCGACGCCATCTACGCCGCGCAGCAGCAGGGGGGTTTCATCTGATGCCTCTCATACCGATCAATACGGTGCCGGAGAGCCTGGCGGGAGGCGGCCCCAACATCATAACGCAGGGCCTGGCGGGCATTGGCCTGCTGCCGCCCGAGTGGGGCGTCTTCTCCCAGGACGGTGCGCCCGTGCTGAGCTTCGACACGGTGCTGGCGTTCGACTACCGCCGCGACTGGAACGTGGCCGACTACCCCGTGGAGCGCGGCGCCTTCGAGAGTTACGACAAGGTGCAGACGCCGTTCACGACCAGGCTGACGCTGGCCACCGGCGGGTCGTTCGCCGCCAGGCAGTACTTCCTGGAGACGCTGCAGGCGATCGAGGACGACTTGAACCTGTACGACGTCGTCACGCCGGAGGTCACGTACACGCGTGCCAACATAGTGCACGTCGACTACAGGCGGGCCGATGCCAAGTACGGCACGATCGTCGTCAACGTGTTCCTGCAGGAGATACGCGAGACCGTAACCGAGCGCGTGGGCACAAGCGCACAGGAGCCCAGCGGGAGCGCCACGCAGAACAGCGGGCAGGTGCAGACGAGCAACCTGTCGGACGGCGAGAAGAAGATCATAGCCGACGCCTTCAACCAGCCGTCGTTCGCCGGCGTGGACAACACCTGATGACGAAGATACCGCTCCAGCCCGTGCCGGCGCAGACCGTCAGCGCGCTCCTCGAACAGCAGGCCGCCACCATGACGGTGCGTCAGCTGGGCACAGGCCTGTACCTCTCGCTCTCGCTCGGCGACACACCGATCGTATCACAGTGCATCTGCGAGAACGCCAACAGGATCGTCCGGGGGACCTACCAGGGTTTCGAAGGCGACCTGTTCTTCATCGACACTACGGGCGCCGACGCCGACCCGCAGTTCGATGGGCTCGGGGACAGGTATCAGCTCGTCTACATGACCGCCGCCGAGCTTGCGCTGGTGACGCCGTGACGTTCGTCCACCGTAGGATAGAGGTGACGTTCACCAAGGGCTCGGGGGGCTTCCAGGGCGAGGGCTCCGCCGTGAAGCTGTCCAACGTCCGGGTGGCGGCCCGCATCTCTAAGGCGGGCGGCAACTCGTTCGGCCAGCTACAGGCCACGGTGTGGGGCCTGACGCTGTCCAGGATGAACCAGCTGACGACGCTCGGGCAGAAGGTGCAGACCGTCAGCAAGGACAAGATAACGATCACGGCCGGAGACAGCGTCAACGGCATGTCCGTAGCGTTCGATGGCAACATATTCAACGCCTACGCGGACCTGCAGTCGGCGCCGCAGGGCGGCTTCGTCGTCAGCGCGCAGACGGAGTACGCCAGCGCCGCGGCGCCGACGCCCGCGCTCAGCTACTCGGGCGGCGTCGACGTGGCGGATGTGTGCAAGGAGCTGGCGCGCAAGATGAACCTGAAGTTCGAGAACAACGGCGTCAGCGTCATGCTGTCGGACCCGTACTTCTCGGGCTCACCGCTCAACCAGCTCGAACGTGTATGCGCGGCCGCCAACGTTTCGTACGCGGTTGACGCGGGCGTGCTCGCCATCTGGAAGAAGAACGGCTTCAGGGGCTCGGGCGGCGCCGACCAGGTGCCGCTCGTCTCGCCCTCCACCGGCCTTATCAGCTATCCGACGTACACAGCATCAGGCATCAAGGTCAGGTCTCTCTACAATCCGTCAATAGAGTTCGGCAAACGCATCAAGCTGCAGAGCGACCTGAAAGCGGCGATTGGGCTATGGACCGTATACGCCATGGACTACGACCTGGAAGCCGAAGTCCCCGGTGGCAAGTGGGAGATGAACCTTGACTGCTACAACCCCGACTTCGGCCTAGTGGTGAGGACCTGATGGCCGACGAGAACAAAGGGCAGATGAGCCCCAGCGACACGAGCAGTCCGTTCAACGCGACTGCGTTCCAGATCAAGCAGTGGGTGCAGTCGAACGTGTCGACGATGAAGCCAGTGAAGGTCGTCGCGGTCTATGGGCCGGATGGCGGCGAGCTTGATGCCTCTAGCGTATCGGCGATCGGCTACGTCGACGTGCAGCCTCTCACCAGGCAGATGAACACTGCGGGTGAGACCATGGAGCACGGCATCATCAGCCGCGTGCCCTACGTCCGCGCGCAGGGCGGCAAGGTGGCCGTCGTGATCGACCCCAAGAAGGGTGACATAGGCCACATCGTGTGCGCCGACCGCGACATGTCGGCGGTCAAGGCTAACCGCGGGGCCGAGTCGAACCCGGGCTCGCACCGCTCGTTCGACCCGGCCGACGGCGTCTACCAGGGCTGCTTCTCCGGGGAGGACGCGCCGGAGGCCTACATCTTCTGGAAGGAAGACCACTGGCTCATCACGCCCGACAACGGCGAGACCTACGTGGCCATCCGCCCCGGCGAGATCGTGCTGTGGGCCAAGAAGGTCATCGTGCACGGCGAGGAGCTGGCGTCGTTCGACGCGTACGGCACCGGCTTCGAGTACCGCCCCGCCCAGATCGACAACTACACGGCGGGAGCGAGCACGTCGTCGCGCGCGATCAACCCCCCTGCCGTCCCCGCGGCCGAGGCGGCCGAGGAGGAATGAACCGATGGACACGATGAAGCTCGACCACGACACGTGGGACATCGTTCTCGACGGCTCCGGCAATATGGCCCTGGAGACCGGCGCCGCCGCGCAGGCTCAGGACGCGGCCAGCGAGATCAAGCTGTTCAGGGGGGAGCTGTACTACGACACGGGCCGAGGCGTGCCGTACTGGCAGCAGATACTTGGCTACATTCCGCGCGTCTCCCTCATCAAAGCCAAGTACACGGACGCAGCCAGCCTAGTGCCCGGCGTCGTGAGAACGACATGCCAGATCGAGTCGGTGCGCGACAGGCACGTTATCGGCACGGTGTACATCGCCAACGAGGAGGGCCAGACGCGGATCGAGCGTTTCTTGGCGATCGCTTAGTATGGCGAGCAACGTTCCGCGCCCGACGCTGACGACGACCGGCTACGTGTCGCCGACGGAGCTTGAGATACTGGAGGGCGTGAAGCTAGATTTCAACGCCGCATTCCAGAAGCAGCTCAATTTCGGTACGGTCACCAACCCGACGCCGCAGGGCCAGCTCGCAGCGTCGTGGACCGCGATCATTGGAGCCTGCTACGACTCCTTTTGCCTGCTTGCGAACAGCAACGACCCTGCGTACGCGTTTGGCCGATATCAGGATGCCATCGCCCGCATCTACTTCCTGCTGCGCGACCCTGGCGAGAGTACCGTGGCCGACTGCGTGTGCATCGGCCTCGCCGGCACGATCATACCGTTCGGAACGCTCGCTCAGACCCGCGAGGGCGTCAAGTACTTCGCCACAACGACCGCCACGATCCCGTCGGGCGGCAGCGTCACGATACCGTTCGCCTGCCAGACCACCGGGCCAGTGCCGTGCCCCGCGGACACTATCAACGTCATCTTCCAGAACATCCCGGGCTGGGACAGCATCAATAATCCCGAGGCCGGCGTGCTGGGCGCCGACCCTGAGACGCGTGCCAGGTTCGAGGAGAGGCGCGAGGAGTCGGTCGCGTCGAACTCCCGCAACACCGATCAGGCTGCACACGGAGCCCTCAACCACGTGACGGGCGTTCTTGACTCTTACGTGATCGACAACTACAACTCGTACGATGTGGCTGTGACGCCTGACGCCGTGATCGAAGGCCACATAACCGGGACAACGCTCACCGTCAACGAGGTGCGGTCAGGCACCATCGATGTCGGCCAGACCGTCACCGGATCGAACAATACGGGCATCTCGGTCGAGCCTGGCACGGCCATAGTGTCCGAGACAACGCCGAACGTGGAGTACGAGGTCAGCATCTCGCAGACGGTCGCCGTCACGACGTTAAACCTCGGCGGCGTGGTGCTCGGCCCCAACAGCCTCTACGCTGCCGTCGTGGGCGGGGATGCCGACGACATAGCGCAGGCCCTCTGGAGCAAGAAGTCCCCGGGCTGTGCCTGGTACGACGGTAACACGAGCGCCACGGTGTACGACGATAGCGAACCGTATCCGCCGCCTGGCGTGCCGTACGAGGTGAAGTGGGAAACCCCGTCCGCGCTTCCGTTCGCCTTCAAGGTGACGCTGGTCGACAACCCCGGCATCCCGGCCAATGCTGCGACCCTGATCCAGGCGGCCCTCATCGGCGCCTTCGCCGGCGACGTCGACGGCATACCCCGCGCTCGCATCGGCTTCAAGGTGCTTTCGTCGCAGTACATACCGGCCATCACGGCCCTCGGCACCTGGGCGCAGGTGGCGAGCCTCCTGATGGGCACGAAGAACTCGGCGGACGCCGAGGCCACGGCCGCGTTCGGAGCGTCGTTCACCGGCACCGCCTCCGGCACGACGCTGACGGCATCGTCGGTGACCGGCTTCATCTCCGTCGGAGACACGATCACGGGCTCAGGCGTGGCGGCCGGCACGACGATCTCCGCGTACGGCAGCGGCTCGGGCGGGGCCGGGACCTACACGCTCAGCCAGGCGGCCACCTCCAGCGCCGCGGCCCTCGTGGCCAGCTCCAACGTCATGGTAGTGAGCGCCATGGCCGAGGGTGCTCTGGCGGCGGGCCAGTACGTGTTCGACGCCGCGGCGAACGTCGTTGAGGGAACCCGCATCGAGTCCCAGTCCTCGGGCACGCCGGGCGGCGCGGGGCGCTACGTCACGACGCAGACGCAGCGCCTGGCGTCGCAGGCCGTGCTGCTGGTCGTCCCGGACCTCGCCGTCGTGCAGGTGAGGATCGACCAGGCGCCTACTACGGACGGTAATCTGATCGAAGTGGAGATCGTATGATGAAGAAGCTGCTGCGCAGGCTCACCGCCGCCCTGGCGGTCCTCCCCCTGCTCGCCGCCCAGGCCGTCGGCCAGGGGGCGCCGACCGGCGTGGGCCCGTTCTACGCGCCGAACTGGTACAAGGGGTACGTTCCGACCGCTCAAGAATGGACCATGCTGTGGTCTAACAAGGTCGGTTACTACGCAGGCGGCATCCCCATCCAGTATGGCGGGACCGGCGCGACGACTGCATCGGCGGCGCGTATCAGCCTCGGCATACCATCCATTTCAACGACCGTGAACGGTCAGACGTGCACGTTAGGTTCATCGTGCACGGTGACCGCCGCAGCTACGAACATCACTGTCGGTTCAACGGTCATCACCGGCGGCACATCTGGTCGTGTGCTATATCAGAATGGTTCCGTGCTTGATGAGATGACGACGAGCGGCAGCGGGACGCAGTTGGCTCTTACAGCTGGACCAACGTTCTCTGGTACGCTCACGGCTGCTACGGCTAACTTCAGCGGCACTGTCACCAGCACGAACAACGGAAACCCGGGGTTTTCGTTGAATGCCGCTGCTGGGACAAACCGCTTTATACGTTGGTACACGTCCGGTCTCGCGCGCTGGGACTGGGGTGCTGACTATACCGCTGAGAGCGGATCGAACGCAGGCAGCAATTTATTCCTGAATTCATTCGACGATGCCGGCTCGTTTCTGGGCACGCCGCTCAGCGTCGCCCGTTCAACTGGCGCAGTTACCATGTTATACGGCCTCACCCTTGGGGCCGCACTCACCTACGGCGGCGTGACGCTTGCCAACAGTGTTACCGGCACCGGCTCTATGGTGCTGGCGTCTGGCGCAACCGTGTCCAGCCTACAGACTTCTGTAGATAGCAACAGCTACGCCTTGATTGCCGGGCGTTACAGCAGCGGATTTGGTCGTGTGGCGATGAACACGCGCGGCAACTACGGCTGGGAGTTTCAAGTCAACGGTGGCTCCGGCGCTCGCATCGACACAGGTTTGATCACGTTCGGCACTACAGGCTACGACGGCATGCTGTATCACAACGGCACGAACATGTTCGTGCGTCCGAACAACGGCGGCTCGTCGCTGTATCTCGGCTCTGGCGGCGTGGATCATTGGTCGCTCAACTCGACGGGTGTCGTTGGTCTGTCGACTAGTGGTTTTGCTGGCATCGCTCACGACGTAGCCGGAAATGCCAATGGCCCCCTGTACCATCGCATTGCCAATGCCAACACCGGCGGTGCGACGGAGGCAAACTTCGACAGCGATCTGACCGGTGTTGCCAATGGATATGCGTTGTGGGGCGTCGTCAATAATGGTGGCTCGCCATATGCGCGTATCGCTGTTGGGGGCGGTATAACTGGCGGTCTGCAGATCAATACGAACACGTCTGTTGGGGGTGACGTTAAAGCTACGGCCTCCGTCATTGCGGCGTACGGGACGTCGCTTCCGACCGGAGGTACGGCGGGCCTCGGTTTAAAGATGTTCACGACATCGAATTTCGGCGTCTTCGGAGGCTCGGGCGCGCCCACGCTCTCCGCGGCCTTCGGCTCGATCTACCTCCGCTCCGACGGCGCGCCGTATTACAACTCGTCGGGCTCCACGGCCTGGACGCAGCTCGCATCGTCCGTTGACGGCGTGCCGGTAGGCTCCTGCACCGCGTACGGCGGCGCCACGGCTCCCACGGGCTGGGTCAAGGCGTTTGGACAGGCGATCTCCCGCACAACGTTCGCCGCGGCCTTCGC
>FRDC01001141.1_pt1 | contig 69450 bp, 71 predicted proteins | sample 1106171 | NCBI WGS metagenome assembly FRDC01 (sample SAMEA3930566, study PRJEB13176) | freshwater metagenome | biome: Drinking water system; feature: drinking water; material: water | place: Singapore | collected 2014-12-20 | reverse complement strand
CAGCCGGCGGTCTGCGGTCCGACACCGCCGAGCGCCTGGCGGCCGCGGGGCTGGCGAGGCTTCAGCGCGAGGCGCCGCGCGACGATCGCCCCGGCGTGCCTGGGCGCCCAGTCCGCGCCCATGCGACGCAAGGGGACCTATTCCGTTGATCGTCGCCGTTACAGGCGGGCGCGGCTATCGTGACGCCGCCACGGTCGCGCGGGAGCTGGACGCCCTGGGACCGCTCAGCCTGCTAGTTCATGGGGACGCGAGCGGTGCGGACCGCCTGGCGCGCGACTGGGCACGCCGCCACGGCGTCCAGGTGCAACCGTGCCCGGCCGCCTGGCGCGATCGGGACGGCGTGCGCGACCTGGCGGCCGGCTTCAAACGTAATCAGGCGATGCTAGACCAGTGGCGCCCCGCGCTCGTGCTGGCGTTCCCTGGCGGGCGCGGAACCGCGGATATGGTCGCGCGGGCGCGGCGTGCTGGCGTGCCGGTTCGCCTTGTGGCGGCGCCGGGTCGCTTTGACGACGTGCTAGGCTAGACAACAAAAAGGCCGCCCCTTGATGCCAACGGCACCAGCGGGAGCGACCATGTTAGGACCGATATAGGCGGCGGTTATCCGAACCAGAAGACCGCGCCCCAGAAAAGCACAACCAGGGCGGCGCAGACTCGGCCGTAGGGCTTGAACATCTTCCGGCCGGCGGCGCGGGTTTCGGACGTGCTGACGATCAAGCCTAGCAGCACAACGGTTATCAGGATTCCGGTTATGCCCATGGCGCGGGCTCCTCATTGAATGGCGATGCGTCCGGCGGCCTGCCATGCGAAGGCGGTGCGGGTCTCCGCCGGGAAAGCGCGGCGCATCTGGTTGCGATATTCGGCGAGGTGGCGGCGGTCGCCGTCGCGCTCGATTCGCTTCATGGTGGCCCATGCCTTCAGGAACAGCGGCGCGCGGCTGGCGAGCTTCGGAGCGGCGCCGATCATGCCGCCACCTGGGCAGGCCATGCGGACTCGGCTGCCTTGCACGCATCGGCGAAGTTGTCCGCGCCGCCGGCCGCCTCGAACGCGGCGCGGCGCGCTTGCACCTCGGGCGATACGGACGGCGCAACGCCCGTGCGGCTGTATTCCTCCAGCCATTGCGCCTTGGGGCGATCGTCGGGCGAGCCGGCCCCGATCCACGCGGTCTCCGCTGCCCACGGATGGACGTAATAGCCGAAGGCGCAACCGGCCGCGATGATGCCCGCGCCGTTGTCCAGGTCATAGGCAAGGTCTGTCAACGTCGCCGGGCAGCTCGTCGCCTTGTGGTGGCGGTTGCCGCCGAACCAGGGCGAGGAAAAGACGCGGCCGGCGCGCTCGGGGTCGCTGCCGCAGCCCCAGCTAATCAGCGGGACCGAGTCCGCGCGTGCCCAGATCGAGACCTGGGCATAGGCGCCGCTCGGGTGCTCGAAGGTCAGCGACACGTCGTTACCGTGATCGCGGCGGCGCGCGGTGAAGTCGAACGACTCGGCAATGGCGGTCAGGGTGGCGGCAACCTTGTTGCGGTCCGCCTTGCGGCTCAGCTTCAGGCCGTCGAGATTGTAAGCCATCAGTTTGACTCCTCGGTACGGATGCGAATGATTTTCGTGTGAACCTTGGCCGTGGCGAACGTGTCAGCCGGCAGGGTCTCCAGCTCCTCGGCGTCGGGGTGGCGGAACGTGACCGGCACCAATGCGACCAGGCAGGGCGACTCGTCGTGACCGTTGCGCCCCATGAGGGACAGCGCCGCCGCAACGTGCTTCCGCACCTCGCTAAAGGGCGGGTTCATCACGACGTTGAGGAACTGGACCTTGCCCCGCGCCTCGGCTGCGTACTCCAGGAAACACCGATTGATGACGGCGCCGAACTGGTAGAGCCCAGATGCAAGGCGGTGGTGCCGTTCAACCTGCGTCAGCTCGTAGCGGCTATGGCCGGCCGCCAGCAGCGCGCGGGACAGGTTGCCAGTGCCGGCGCTCGGCTCAAGCGTCTGATAGTCGCCGATGCAGTCCAGATAACCGACCATGCGGGCGGCGACTTCCGGCGGCGTAACGTGACACTCGGTCGCCTTGCCCACCGCGACGATCTCCACGGGCGCCGCCTTGGGCAGGGCCTCGAAGTCGCGGCGGCGGCGAACCGGGATAACCAGCGGCTTAGCCGGGCGGCTGTAGACCGCGGCCTTCACGCTGCCAGCTCCACGGCCGGCGCGTCCAGCTCGGCGAGCCTGGCGAGCGTCGCGGCCTCGATCGCGTCCAGGTCGAGCGGGAGGGCCTTTGACGGCTTGTCAGTGACCCGGCAAACCGCGTCCGGCCCGTACATCTCGCCGCCGACTCGCTTGATCCGAATCCGCGCGACGGGCTCGGCGCTTAGCTTCCGCTCCTGGCGCTCCCATTGCATCGTCACCTTGCGGCCTTCGGCGTCGATGTCGATCGTTCCGAGAGCCGAATAGTCGCCCTTGGAATTGGCGGAATAGGTCGCCTGAGTGACTGCGCAAACGTCGCGCGGCTTGAACGACTGGCGCCGTCCGCCGATCGTTTTGCAGTTGGCGCGGGCGTTCCAGATGCGCTGCAGTTGCGCCGCCTGTTCCTCGGTCAGATTGATGAGGGGCGCCGCCGCCGGCTTATCGGACACGCGGCGCGGCTTGGGTGCCGGTACCTCATAGCCGCACGCCTTCATAACGTCGCGCCACTCGTCGCCGCTCAGCTCCAGCCATGACCGCTCCCCCTCGACCAGGTGGGCAGGCAGCGGCACGGGCGACTCCAGCAGGTAAAAGCCGTCATCCACCACGGAGCACTTGGGCTTTTCCGCGCCATGCTCGCGGGCGAACGCTTGCAAGATGACGGGGGTTAGCTCGCCCTCGAACCGCGGCACGTCGCCCAGTAGCGCGCGCTCGAACGCGAGCCGGTTTAGCACATGGTCAATCCACCGCTTGCGGGTCGGGCCGTTGATGCGCGCTTCAGCGTTGGCGATGCACCGCGCCCGCGCCTCGGCCGGCGTCATGGTCGGGGCGGCGTCACCGTAAGGGCAGACCGCCGAATAGGTGTCATAACCGGCTAGGGTGTCATCGGATGAGAAATGGCCCAGCGCGTAGCGAATCTGGTCGTCGGTGGTGAACTTGTCCCACAGCTCGCGGGCGCGGTGCGCTGCGTTGATGCCGCGTTGCAGGTCCCGCAGCTCGGCTAGAAGCGTCTTAATCCGGTTGGCGCGGACTCGCGGGTTGTTCTTCATGTTGGCGAAGTGCTCGACGCCCTCGGCCCGATAGAGCCAATAATTCGCGGCCTTCTCCGCCTTGATCGCGTTACCCTGGGCAGCGTCCATCCGCTCTTTGGTCTTGCGTGCCTTGCGCTCGCTGTGGTGGCCGATCAGAATCGGCTGCCCCATGTAGAAGGCTTGCGACAGCTCGTTAGCGTGGCGGTTCAGGCTTTCGGCTTCGCCGCGGCGCTTGGCGGCGAGGTTGTCCAGCCGCTCCGCCTTGATCTGGGCACGCTCGGCGAGCGTCATCTCCTCGGGCTCGATGTCGCCCGCCAGCTTTAGCGCCAGATCCTCGCGCGCCGGGGTCCACTTCGGAGCGACGAAAAGCTCCTGTTTCGGCGCCCATACGAAGCCGGCGGCCTTTACCTCCGCATAGGTTTCCGCGTCCAGGCGCGACGATGCGTAAAGGCGGAGCTTGTTATCCTCGGGGCTGTAGGTGGCGCTAATCGTGACCATGGGGGGAGTCCTTCAACAAAATAGTGAAACAGGGGGCGCGGTTAGGCGGTGACGGCGGCGCCGAGCGCCGCCAGCGACTCGGACAGGTCGGCGGCGTCCTGCGGCTCGACAATCCAACCATTTCGGCCGCCGTGCGGTGCGATCGGATAAGCGGCATCGCCAGTAAACTGCCCCATGGCTTCCGCGCCTTCGTCGGTCAGGGCAAACGCCCAGCCGCCGCCGAAGCTCGATCCGAAAAACTCCACGTCGGCGGCTGGCAGGGCGGCGAGCGCCTTCAGGGTCGGTTTGCCCTTACCGCCGATCGCGCGCCAGGCCGCGACGAAGGCCGGCCCGTCGATCGCAACGGCGGCGCGACCCGTGCTCAGCGTTTCGGCGAGCTTGGTCTTGAACGTGTCCAGGCGCGCGGCGTCGGCGCTCCAGGGATAAGCCTTGATGCCGTCCAGAACGGCGGCGGTGAAAGCGGCTTTCGTCATGATTCGGTCTCCGTTGCTTGTGCAGTCTATAAATCACAATCACGGGAAAGGTTCAACTAAATAGTGAAACTTATTCAACCTGAAAGGCAGCCGCGATCTTGTGGCGAGCGCTCCACAGGTCGCAACCGATGATGCCCAGCGCATAGGCGCCGGCGAAGATGAACAGGGCGCCGCGCGGGTGCTCGATCGTGAACACAAGCGCGCCGATGAGGGCGAGCACGGCGGCGGCGATTGCGACGGGCGCGCGCATCACAGCGAACGATTCCGGCGGGCCTCAGCGTCAAACGCCTGGCGATGCGCGGGCGTCATCCGCTGGACGGGCTGGAGCAGAAACACCGAGTCGCCCTCGGCGAAGCTCGACTCGTAGATGCCCCGCAGCTCCCGCAGCACGGCGGCGAACTCGTCCGGCTTGGCGGCGCGCGTGGCATGATACCAAGCGAACGAACCGCCGCCGTGCTGCCCTACATGCGCGTAAATCGTGAGGTTGCGCCCTTGGGTGTCGTGCGGCAGCGTCGGAAAGACCGCCGTCACGTCGCCTTTGAAGTCGCCCGAACGCTCGGCGCGGAAAATGACCGGCAGCACCTCGGGCGCCTTTAGCTCCGCCTCACGATAGCAGCCATCCGCACGGATCGAGGTTGCACCCTCCAGGATGTAGAACGGCCCGCCGTCCGGCTCGCGCTGCCCAGTGGATAAGGTGCGCAGTTTCGACCGGCTGGCGATCGTCGCGAGCGCGGCGCGCCCGTTGTTTGCCCAGTCGCGGATCTCGACCGTTTCGCCGACCTTGAACGCGAAGGCCGGGCGGCGCTTGCCCAGCTCGACCGATGCGACGGCCGGCGGGAAGTCGGCGACGGTACGCGGCGCGCGCGGCGCGGCGGCGGGCTTTTCGAGCGATACGGGCATTGCCTGAACTCCTGATTCGTTGTGCCTTTGATAAATCACAATCGGCGCAAATGTTCAATTTAATAGTGAAACATATTCAACCTAGCAGGTCGTCCAGGTGCGACGCCTGGGGGAGCGGTTCGGGCGTGCCGCGGCGCTTGCGTTGGGCTGCGGCCTGGCACTCCACACAGGCGCCCGAATGGGTATAGCGGCGCGTATGGCCGCCCGCCTTGCACGGGAGTCCCTGATAGGTTGGGGCGCCCGTCTGGCGCGCCTCGGTCCGGGCGTTGCTGGAGCGGCGGCCCATTATCGCAGGCCCTCCAGCACCCTAAGCGCATGGCGCAACAGGTCCGCCGCCGTGCTGTATGCGCAGGCATCGGTAAAATCGGTGCGACGGCCTAGCGGGCGGTCAAGCTCCGCTTTGATACGCTCCATGGTGTCGCCCATGGCTGCCGTGTGGACGGCGCGGCGCTCGGCTGCGGTTGCCACCGCTCAACCCCTCGCAACGGGGTTGCCGTCGCGCGCGATCCAGCCCGGACGGAACGCGATGGTCTCAAACGAGTCGAGGTAGTGGTCTGCCCAGTCAGCGGGCAAGCCGTATTGCCGGCCGTGGTGCGCCAGCAGCGCGCCCATCAGTTCGTTGGCTTCCTCCTCGGTCCAGCCGTGCGCCTCGAAACGGAAGTGCTCGGTCTGGAGCTGGAGGACATAGCCGGCGGCGGCGGGGCTCTGGTTTGCCATGGTGTCAACCTTCCTCATTGCGGCAGCGTAAGCGCGACGGTGCGCAGCTCGATTGATGATGAAACGGGCCATCAGCGCGGCGCGACCGCGGACTCGAGCCGGTCGGCGAGATCCGCGAAGTTCAGGGGCTCAGCGCGGAACGCGACCGGGTGCGCACGCTCGACGGCTTCGCGGGCAATGCGGTTGTAATCGGCAGCCGGAACCCGGCCTTTCAGCTCGACGAACCGCGACACAAAGGCGGAGTGGGAAACGAACATGGTAGCACCTTCACTAGAATGGTGAATCAGTGGGCAAGCATCGGCACGCACTGGCCGGTCTGGATCTCAACGGCGCGCTGGAGGAACGCGAACGAAGAGTCGCCCTTGCCCGCCAGATCATCGGCCGCGCTCTGTTCGCGCCACGCCACGTAGGATTGCAGGTCGTTCACCCGCACGCCTTCGCGCCCTTCCGTCTCAACGTAGAGCCGGGCCTCAGCGATGCACGCGGCGCAGTTGTCAGCATACCAGCGGCGGGTTGCTGCGATCGTCTCCGCGGTCAGGGTGACGGGCTTGCCATGAACCAGGGCGCGGCGTGCGGCCGGCTTCAGCGCGGGGCATAGCGCCCAGACCGCAAGCAGCGGCTCGCTATAGTCGCGCAAGTCCAGGTCAGACTCGACCTTGCCCCACCCGTCAACAGCGGAGAACCAGCGGCCCGTTGCGTCCAGGTTGAGACGAACCACGCGGCGCCCGTCGCTTAGCGTGCCAGCCTCCGCCGCGCCCTCAACCTTGCGGCTGTAGGTGCTGCCATCGTTGGAGGTGAACCCGAGCTGCAGCAGGGTTTCGCGCACGCGGTCGCTAATATGGGGCGTGCCATCCTCGACCGGCAGGGACTCAGCGCTTACCAGGTCCGGGCGGCCCAGTGCGGCGCCATCGGCTGCCCAGATAGCTTGCGCACCCTCAACGGTGCCGCTGCAAAACAGGCGGGCGCCGTCGTCGTTTACCACTTCCGCCCAGTCGCCGTGATTGATGATACGAGCCATGTTAGCGGACCTGCCCAGCGGCACGCGCCGCCGCGTCGCTGTCACCCGCCTGCAATGCGAGGTCGCAAAGCGCCACGTTACGGACGCCGCCGCAAACCCGGTCAACCTGGCGGCTGTGAGCCATGCCGCAAAGGCCCAGCACGAAGACCAGGGCGAGCAGGGCAAGGGCACCGTAGGCGGTGAAGGCGTCTCGTTTGTCGTGCATCCGAATCACTCCTTTGTTGAAAGTCACTCAACAGGATAACTCACACTCACGCAAGCGGTTTCACCATTCTAGTGAAATAAATCACACTCGACCTGACGAGCTGGCGAGCTGCTGCAGCGTAAATCTCACTCAGTTAATCACAGTCGCCGCGGTCGTCGCTGGCTCGCCTGGGCTGGCAACGGGTCCCTCCTGCGGGTGTGGTGCGTCGGGGCGGGCGCTGAGCCCCGGATCTCGACCGATTTCTCACACTCACTAAGGGCAATTATCACAATCAGGCCCGGATTTTCGGGGTGTGACACGGTGACAGGCGCAAATAGGGCTGTCACACCCCCTGTCACACCCACAAACCCGCAGAACTGCGTGCTTTTTGCCCGATTGTGACAGTGTGACAGCTTTTTCCCTAGAAACTATCCTCGTTAGAAAGGGGCTGGATTCGAGTGCCGTGCGGCATCCGGTGGTAGTGCCGAGTGAGAGTTATTCGGGGGTTCCCGCGAGAATAGTTACAGGGGATTCAGCCGCACCCTGTCACACCCCCTGCGGATTCACTGCTCAAACCCGCAGAAAACCGCCGTTTTTGGGTGTGACAGGATCTGTGACAGCCTGGTGTGACAGGGGGTGTGACAGGCCCCGATTCAGCGAAAAACCGCCCGATTCAGTGCAGAATCGAGCGGTTTCCGGGAGGTTCTGGAGAGGTTTTTTTCAGGCCATTTCGGGGAGCCAGAGGCCCATTCGTTTGAGATAGCCCTCGTCACCAAACCTGCTGTAAAACCGCTGCTGACCGTATTTCGGGAAGCGTTTTCGCCCGGTTCCGACGCTGCACAGCGCCCATTCCGGCACCAGGCGCATGGCGCGACCGAGCTGCTGGCTCTCGGCCTGACCGGGCTCCTTGGTGTTGCCGAAGCACTCGGCCCAAATCTGCGCCAAGCACGTCTCGGTGCGGTACTTCGGCTCGCCGTTCTCGAAGTCGTCGTCGATCGAGCCCGTGACGATAGGCTGCGCCAGCCACTCGGCGATGCGGCCCGCCATGATGTCGTCGGCCGTCTCCACACGCCGCGATTCTTGCAGCCGTGCGGCGGTGGTGCGGGCTTCTTCCTCGGCGAGATATAGCGGCAGGATGCCGTGCGGCTGCGCGGCGCGCATCGCCTTGTAGAGCACCAGGGCTTCCGCCCAGAGCTGGTCCACATTGGCCTCCAGGCCAGCGATGTCGATCTCGGCCGCGGTGCAGAGCATCGGCCAGAAGCGCCGGCCGCCGGTGTCGTCCTTCAGGTACTCCTTGTCGTTCGTGGAGCCGATGAAGATGCACTGGCGCGGGAACGAGCCGGCGCGGCGGGCATAGGCGAGGCGCGCGCGATCCTTCTGCCGGCTGATGAACGCCTTGATCGAGCGCACGTCGCCGCGGTTGAAGCCAGACAGCTCCGGGATCTCCATAATCCACGCGCCCTGCATCAGCTCGATCATCTGCTTCGGGTCGTGGAAGTCGCCGTCGAGTTCGGCGAACCAGCTCTTGCCGAGCGTCTGGATGAAGGTGGACTTGCGCTTACCCTGCAAGCCTTCGAGAATCACGGCGAAGTCGAACTTGTGGCCGGGCTCGAAGATGCGCGTCACGGCGGCGATCATCATCAGGCGCGACACCGAGCGGCTATAGGCGTCGTCGGGCGCGCCGACATAGTCGCGGAACAGGCTCTCGACCCGCGGCGTGCCGTCCCACTCCTGGCTCTCCAGATACTCGCGGACGGGGTGGAACGCGCTGCGGTTCGCCGACAGCACGATGGCCGCCTTCAGGTCGCGGTCCGTGACCTTGATGCCGTACCCGCCCTGCGTGCCCGGTGCTTCCAGGATGGCGCGGATGTCGAAGTCGCGATCGTCGGACCACAACTCACCGTTCAGTGTGTCGGTGACGTTCCAGATGCGACCTTCGAGCTGCGGCGTGCCCTTCGCGGCGTTGCGTCGGCGATTGGCCTTGAAGCCCGGCGGCGTCCGCTGGACGGTTTCCTGCGTGAACTCGTTGAGCTGGGGCAGCCCGACCAGGCGGGGGTCGTTGGCGACGATCAGCTTGACGTTGTGGAGGGAGGGCTTGATCGCCCCCTCCTCGTTGATGTCGAGCAGGCTGATCCAGTCGCCGGTGACGGCGCGGCTCTGGCCTTTGACGGGCTTGTTGCTGCCGAGGGCGTCGATCTCATCGACTTCGTCCTCCTCGTCGGCTTCATCATCGTCGTCACCACCAAGGATGTCGTCGAACTCGCCCGCCGCAAGGGGCTCGTCACCGCCGATTGCGTCAATTTCATCCACCGGCTCGGCCGCGCGCGAAACAGGCGCGTCCGCGGTTGGGGTGGCGGGCTCCTCATCTTCCTCGTCGAAGGCGTCGCGAAAGGCGTCGAGGCGAGCGTCCTTGGCCCACTCGACCACGGTCGCGAGGGTCACGGGCTTGCGGCGGTTCTTGCCGAACCCGCGCCACTTCCGCAGCAGGTTGCGGCGGTCCTTCGGGTCGAACTTCGGCGAGCGCGCGGAATGGGTCAGCCACAGCTCGAACCCCGCATCGCTGCCGCCGAACTGGTGATGCAGCGCTTGGCCGATCGTGATCCAGTCGTGATAATCGTCGATGCGCTCATCGGGGATGTCCGTCAGCACGCGGTCGAGCTGGCCCGGACCGAACGTCAGCGGCTCGCGGGTCTCGAACTCATATGTGGCGTGCTCGGCGACGGCCAGACGCTCGATCGCCGCGGAGGGCATGAAGGGGCCGATGCCCAGGTCGAGCACCGCGAAGTCGAACTCACGCAGCCACAGGTACGGCTTGCCACTCTCCGGGTGGATCGACGGCGGCACGACGACCTGCTTGCCGGTGCCGAACAGCTCGATCTCAGCGTCGTAGTGCCACACCTCCCGGCCCTTGGCCTTGTCGAACGTGCGATGCTTGCCCTCGCTGACCCACAGCTTCTTGGAGCGAAACGGCTTATCAGTGATGAGGTAGAGGTGGCGCGACTCACCGCCCGAGCCGGACTGAACCGATGGCAGATCGGCGACCTTCATCTCCGGGAACAGCCGTGAGAGCGCTTCCCATGCTTCGTCACGAAGATCAGCAATGCGAATGTCCATATCTAGGACATGCAGATAACCGCCAGCGACAAGCGAAGGTTCGCCGAGGCGGACGCCCGAGTTGTAGCCGTCACGGTATGAGCTGCGCAGCCCTTCGACGCCAAGCACTGGCGATTCGGACCAACCTGCAATCACGGGCGCTTTGGAGCACGGACGCAACCAGTGGATCGCAAACCCTTGTTCGGCGAGAAGGACCGCGTCTTTCAAAATATCGTTCACAGGCCAAACATCGCAGACCAGAGGACCAGCGATAAATTACGTGCCACAGGCGCAAATCCTTGCTTCAGCCGGTATTCACCATCGGTGAGGTGATGCTTCGACTGATTATGAAAGGCACAGAGCCACTGAATATTGCTGAAGTGGTTTGACCCGCCTCGGCAAAGCGGAATGACATGGTCAATCTGCAAATTGCTATATTCGTCGCAGTAAGCGCAGCATCCATCCTGCAAATTCAGGATCAACTCGGCTTGCCGTGACGTATAGGGCTGTCCCGTCTTGATCCGTTCACGACGACGATGGCGTGCAGCGCGCACAGGGATCGGATTTGCGTGACGCCACTGGCGTGCCGATGCCGTGATTGCAGCTTTATTGTTTGAGCGCCAATCGGCAGTCGTTTGTTGGGAGCGCTCTTTGTTGGCCTCGTACCATGCCAAGCTCGCGGCTCGCATTTGGTCGCGACGTTCAGCTTTCCATTCGCGTGTCCGGCGGAGCGAGCAAGACACACAGCCCCCATTGGCGACGTTTCGTTGAACGTCACCGCAGACAGAGCATGGATTGCCAATAAACCGCGCCACGGTGAGCCCGCTCAGGCAAAGACGAAGGGAAAAATGTCCACGATCTTGGGAGGCTTGCGTCCGAATTGCCTCAAAACGTCGAGGTTATCCTTGCTGTTCGCCAACTCGATGAGGGGTTGGACGTGGCGTGCGCTGACCTTATCCTTCCTGAGCCAGTGATGCACGGCGCCGTGACTCAACGCCAATGCCTTCTCCAATTTGCGGATGTTGAGCTTCGGAGCCGCGCTGAACGGCTCCTTCACGAAGGTCGGTAGCCAATTCACAAGCGCGGCGTGCAGGGGGCCGGTGGACCAGTGGGCGGTTTCGGTGGTCATCTGGTTATGCGCTCCAAGGTGTCTCAGTTTCCACCTACGTCCGAGCCTATCTCAAATCAACAATATAGTGAAACACCGTCACTAAAGGATTGAAAGGTTCGCAACTGCTTCGTTATATGAGCAGCGACTCGCCGGCCCGGCGGATCACGCCATTTCACGAGGGACACATGGACAAGATTCTCGCCGAACTGCTCTCCACCGCCAGCAAGCCGCTGATCGAAGCGCTCAACGCCCATACCGCCGCACTGACCCGTCAGAGCGACCTGACCGAGCGCGTGATCGCCGGCCAGGAAGCCGCAATGGCGAAGCTGGAGGGCGGATCGACCACCCGCAAGCCGCGCGAAACCGCTGCCGAGAAGAAGGCCCGCGAGGCGGCCGAAGCCGCTGCCGCGAACACCGGCGGCAACGACACGCCGCCGAGCACCAGCACCCCCGCGGCGGGCGAGAAGCCGGTGACGACCACGCCGGCAGCCGAACCCGACCCCGTTCATCCGCTGCTCGCCGCGCCGAACGGCGAACAGGTGCCGGTCAAGAACCCGAAGACCGGCGAGATGGAGGACACCCCGACCGCCAACTATCGTGCGTCGGACTTCAGCCGTGACCAGGTGAAGAACGAGTTCATCGGCTGGCTCGGCGACACCACCGAAGCCGACGAGCGCAAGACGCGTGCCGCCTTCGTCGCTGCGATCGGTCAGCACTTCGGCGTCGCCAAGCCGTTCCACCCGACCGAGGGCCTGACCGACGACGAGCAGCGCAAGCAGACGCTGTTCTTCCTCCGCCGCAAGCGCGAGGGCTTGGCCGTGGACTTCTCCACCGATTACGACTTCGACGCCGATCCCCTGGCCGATCAGACCGTCGATGCCGTCGAGGACGAGGTCGAGGACGCGCTCGGCTGATCCAGCATCGGGGAGGTCGTTCAACGGTAGGACCGCGGACTCCAAACTCGCTGATCTAGGTTCGAATCCTAGCCGCCCCGCCAGCTTCACCAATGTACAAAAGGAACTACATCAATGACTACGACTGTGACTATCAAGACTCACTCTCGTCCGGCGGTCGTCGATACGCACAATTATTATTCGATCAACACGCCGACGCAGGTTTCGCAAGGAAGTTCGTCGTCGTCGGACTTCCTTGCCCCGGATAGCGAACGGCAGTTCGTCGTCACGGATACGCAGACCGTTAGTGTTCGCGAATTGCCCGAAGGTGCAACCGACCTGCATCTCAGTCATGTCGGGGCCACGTGCGGCAATACGTCGTCTGTCGGCTGATCTAGGAAGCCCGAGCATAGGGCGGCGGGAGCTGCGCGCGACCACTTAGATGTCGGATCGCCCAGCAGCTTAAACACGGTGTTCAAGAGACCATCCCGCTACTGACCCCGACCGTTTCCCCCTGTCGGTCGGGGTCAGTTCTGGTGGCCTGCGGGGAAGGGCGGCACGCACTCTGCCCCTCGTGATGAAACGACTGGTGAAGCCCGGCCCGTTTCCCCGCACGCCTCCAGAACTGACCTGAGGGTGACATGATCGACGACGAGACGCAGCAACCCGAGAGGGAGCGCGCTATCGTCCGCGCCGGGCAGGCATGGACCGATGAGCGCACGGACGAAATGCGCGCGCTTCCTGAGCAGGTTCGCCGCGATGCAATCAACGCCGCGCCGAACTGCCTCGGATACGACCGTTTCCAGCAGCGTCGCCGCCAGGTCGAATTGCGCGACGGCTACCGCAAGCCTCCGACGCCGGGGCCGGGAGGGCACGCATGAGCACTCGCTTCCCCAAGCGCGAATGGACCGGGCCGTATGTCGGCTGGGGCTCGCTCGACGGCAATCACCACGGGCCTCGCGGCGCAAATGGCGATGTGGAAACGCTCCGCTCGACGGCGCAGGTCGTGTTCCTCGACAACGGCATGAACCCGCCGCCCCGCTACTACTGGGGCATCCGGCTTTGGTTCTATGCACCTTCGGGGCGCTGCTGGAGCTTCGACCTGGCCTGGCGGTCGAGCCGTCGATACGCTGCGTCGGAGGTCGAGCGACAGCGTCGCGCCGATCTCTATGTTGAACAGCAGAAGGCTCGCGGAGAGTGGCCGCCGAAGTATGACGGCAGCTCCAGCTTCTTGGGTGCGATGCTCGGCGCGTCCGGCCTTGGCCTGCGGATGCCCGGCGAATGAGCGACACGCTCGAAGAAACGCTCCCCGCCCACGCTCCGCTTGGCCCCAGCTCGGCCGAGGGATGGGCGACGTGCTCCGACTATGTGAACGCCAACCGCGGCCTGCCGGACACCACGACCGAGCCCGCGGCGGAGGGCACCGCGGCCCACGGGATCAGCGACATCTGCTTGACGACCGGCCTCGACGCCGACGACCTGTTGGGCATCGTCACGGAAGTCGCAGGCTTCACGTTTGCCTGGGAGGAGGACGACGCGATGCTCCTCCAACACGGCATCGACAAGCTGCGTGCGGCGGTCGGGCGCGGTGCGTTCTGGGGCGAGCATCGGGTGGACATCTCCGCTTGGACGCTCCCTGGTCAGTTCGGCACGCTCGATCGCGCCTATATCATCTACGACGCCGAGAACGACGAGTGGTGGATCGTCGTCGAGGATTTGAAGTGGGGCCGCGGCGTCGCGGTCAGCCCGGTCGAGAACAAGCAGATCATGCTGTACGCGCTGGGCTTCTGGGCGGCGATCGGCCGTCACCAGATCCCGCCAGGCGTCGTGCCGCGGTTCCGGCTCATCATCGACCAGCCGCGTCACGCAGGTGGCGGCGGGGTGTGGGAAACGACGCTCGACGACCTGCTTGCCTTCGGTGAGTGGATTCGCGAGCGCGCCCGCCTCACGGCCGAGCCGAACCCGACCCGCACCGCGTCGCTGAAGGGTTGCATGTGGTGCCGGCGGAGGCGCGTCTGGCCGAAGGGCAACTTCGGTGGCTGCGACACCTACGACACGTTCATGCTGGGCCTGCTGGGCTGGACCTGGGCCGACGTGGACATCGCGCTGATGATGGGAACCGACATGACCTTGCCGACCGAGATGGCGCCCGAGCGCGCGTCCTTCCTTCTCCTACACAAGGACATGATCGAGCGCTGGCTGAAGGAGCTGGCCGAGCGGATGCTCAGCGCCGGCCTCGCTGGCGAAGCAACAGGCGAGGTGAAGCCGGTGGAGGGCAACAAGTCGGCCGACGCCTGGCAGTCACAGGGCACCGGCAAGACGAAGCTCTACCCCGTCCGGCCGCTGATCGAGCGCCTTCTTGGCGACCGCGGATTCACTAAAATGTTGAAAAGCCCGAAGCAGGTGCTATCGTTGCTCACCGACGACGAGGACGCGACGAAGGAAGTGGCGCAGCACATTCGGATGGGCACCAGGAAACCAACCCTGGTTCCGCTCGCCGACGCCCGCCCCGCCATACTCGCCGCCCAGTCGATGCTGGATGAAGAGGAGGACGAGTGATGCGCTGAGCATCGACGGCTGAGCATGGGCGGTTGGCCGCGCCTTCACGCTACTACGAGACAAGGAAGCTGAGACATGGCGAAGGCGCCGATTACGATCACGCAAGATCCCAAGAACCCAAAGAACATCACCGTCAAGCTGACCGACGTGCCGTTGGCGTTCGCCGACGACGTGTTCGAGGCCAAGCAGGGCAGCAATGACGACGGCTCGCCGCGGCCCGAGTTCACCACCTCCGTGAACGTGCTGCTCGACAAGAACACCGAAGCCGGCAAAGCCCAAATCGAGGGTATCAAGCAGGCGATGCGCATGGCGCGTGATGCCGAGTGGGCGCCACAGAACGGCAAGCCCGGCGTCTCGATCGCCGCCAACTGCTACTGCCTCCAGGACGGCGAGCCTGTCGATCCCGGCACCGGCGAGCGCGCGGCGCGCTGGGCGGGCTACGAGGGGAAGATGTATCTCGCCCCCAAGAAGTACCTGAAGGCCAAGACGCAGGAGGCCGCCGATCGCGAGATGCGCGAGAAGCCGCCGGTGCAGATCCTCGGGCCGACCAAGTCGGCGATCGACGCGCAGGGCAAGCCGTGCTTCCCGACGCTGAAGAAGGAGGACGACCTGATCTATTCGGGTGCCGTCACCGACGTGATCCTGCAAATCTGGCCGTACAACGGCGTCGGCAAGAAGCCCGGCGGCGGCAACCACCCGAACCGCATCAATGCCTCCCTGGAGTGCATCAAGTTCGTCCGTCACGGCGAGCGCATGGGCGGCGGCACCCGCATCGACGCGAACTCGGCCTTCGATGAGGAGGACGATGCTGACGTGGATGTCGGCGGCAGCGCTGCTCAGGAGCCGGCGGACGAGATGGACGCCCTGGGCTGAGGCCAAAAACCCCGGACGCACAGGAGACGTGTGTCCGGGGTTTCACTAATAAGGTGATTCGCGTGCAATTGACGTTCGGCAGCGTGTGTTCAGGCATTGAGGCGGCGTCGGTCGCTTGGGAGCCATTTGGCTGGCGCGCTGTGTGGCTCGCTGAGGTGGATAAGGCCGCTAGCGAAGTGCTGGCCCACCGCTTCCCCGCCGTGCCGAACCTCGGCGACATGACTCTGCTCGCGGGCATGGTCCGGCGTCGCGAGATACCGGCCCCGGACGTGCTGGTTGGCGGCACGCCTTGCCAAGCCTTTTCGGTGGCTGGTCGCCGCCAAGGCCTCGCCGACGAGCGTGGCGCGCTCACCCTCGCTTATTTCGACCTTGCCGACGCCATCGACGAGGTTCGGGCGGCCGACTGCTTGCCACCCTGTGTCATCGTTTGGGAGAATGTACCCGGTGTCCTGTCATCCAAGGATAACGCCTTCGGTTGCTTCCTTGCTGGCCTTGCCGGCGAGCCCGAAGCAATTGAACCCGGTCCGCGACCTGAGCGAGGCCGGTCCACTGCCCACTGGGCATGGGAAAAAGCAGCCGGTGAGCATCGCCCAAAGTGGACGGTCGCTGGTGCTGTTGTTGGACCCCAGCGGGCAATCGCTTGGATCGTCCGCGATGCCCAATATTTCGGATTGGCCCAACGACGCCGTCGTGTGTTCGTTGTCGCAGGTGCTGGTGCGGGGTTCGATCCCGCCGCAATACTTTTTGAGTTCGATGGCGTGCGCCGGGATTCTGCGCCGGTCCGAGGCGCGGGGCAAGACGTTGCCCGAACCTCTGGAGCGGGCGCTACGAGCGGTGGCAAACCGCGACCCGGACGTGCGGATCAAAATGCTGGGGTTCAACCAGAAGGGCGATCCGGTGGTGCGTATCGAAGCGCAGGACTGGACGGCACTTCTGGGCTGACCTTTGCCAAAGAGGTCTGCCCAACCCTGCGCGCTGGCGGCAACGTGACAGGCGGCGATCGCCCCCCTGGCACCGACGTTGATACTGCCGACAGTCTCATCGTTTGCATGGCCCATGGGCAGGCGGGCGCCGAAGTCAGCGTCGGCCGCGCGCCGACGCTGACTTGCAATCATGAAGCCCCGATCGCTTGCTATGATCCCATCCCTTTCGACACGACGCAGATTACTAGCCCTGGCAACTACAGCGTTCCGCGTGCCGGCGATCCCTGTCATCCACTCGCTGCTGGCGCTCATCCCCCGTGTATCGCCTTCACAACGAAGGACTACGGAGGCGATGCGACCGCAGAGTTGGAGCCAACTCTGCGGTCGATGGGGCACGATGCCTCACACGCCAACGGCGGCGGTCAGCTTGGCGTCGCCTATGCGATTCAAGAGCGTGCGACGTGCGTGAACCCATTCGCAGGGCCTGACGGTGTTGGCGTTCGATCCGACGATGTAGCTTATACGCTCGAAGCCCGGTCAGTGCCGCAAGGAGTGGCATATTCAGTGGCCTTGCGAGGTCGTGACGGTGGAGCGACCGCCGAACTCGGTGATGATCTCGCAGGTTGCCTGAGAGCATCAGGCGGTGGCGGCGACAAGCCACATGTCTTGACCACCGTTGACGATGTTCAGTGCGTCACCGGGTCTGTGACGCACACTCTTCGCGCGGAAGGTTTCGACGCGAGTGAGGACGGCATGGGGCGTGGACAGCCGATCGTGCCGTGCGGATTCGCGCAGAATCAGCGCGACGAGGTTCGGTTGATGCAGATCAGCGGCGCACTCGCCGCTGAGCCTGGCATGAAGCAGTCCACCTACGTTTTCGGTAACCCCACAGCGATGGCCGTCCGACGCTTGATGCCGGTCGAGTGTGAGCGCCTTCAGGGTTTTCCCGACAATTGGACCCTCGTGCCGACTGGACCGAAGCGGAAGCTTGCCGCTGATGGCCCCCGTTACAAGCAACTCGGCAACTCCATGGCCGTCAACGTCATGCACTGGATTGGCGGCCGCATCGACGCATGGCTGCAGCAGCACGCCGCACCCATTGGCCACAACTCCTTCGACGAGGTGCTCGGATGACCTTTGAGGAAGCATTCTCTGTTAATCAGCTTCGAGCATTGCTTGATTACGATCCACTTTCCGGACAGATGCGCTGGCGGGCTCGTGAAGGCGCGCCTCGGTTCAACGGGCGTTACGCTGGCAAGCCGGTCGGACATATCAATGCCGAAGGCTATATTCAGTTTACGCTGAGCGGTGAGACGCGGATCTTCTATCCGCTCGGCCATCGGCTTGCTGCCGTTCTGATGCTCGGGCGCCATCTGCTTCCAGGCGAGGAGGTGGATCACGATAACAACGAGCGTTCTGACAACCGCTGGCTAAACCTCAGAGTGTGCTCGCATCCTGAGAACGGAAAGAACCAGTCGCTGTTCTCCAGCAACTCATCCGGCTTCAAGGGCGTGTATTTTAACAAGCCTCGTCAGAAATGGCTGGCGCAGATTCTTGTGGACGGGCAGCGTAGGTCGCTTGGCTATCACAGTACGGCAGCGGAAGGCGGTCGCGCCTACGATCAAGCCGCCATCGCACACTTCGGCAACTTCGCTCGCACCAATGCTTCGATGGGGCTGCTCTGATGGCGGCTGATGTTCTCATCTGCGATACCGAAACGTATCCGAACTTCCACTCAATTGGCTTCATGCGCGCCAGCGACGGCAAGGTGCGCGTGTTCGAGCATTCGGTTCGCAAGCCAATTACCGAACGTGAACTCGACCTGATCCGCGCCTTCATGGCGCAGAACACCGTCGTGGGCTATAATTTCAACAATTACGACGTGCCGATGATCGCGGCGCTACTGGCCGGTCGCGATAATCGCGCGCTGAAACTCGCGAACGACCGCATCATCGTCGGTGGCATGAAGCCTTGGTTCGCAGACAAGCCCTGGTCGGAAGGTGGTCTCGGCATCACGCTGCCGCGCTGGACCACAATCGATTTGATGGAACCCCAGCCTAATGCCTTCGCCAGCCTGAAGGCGCTGATGGGCAGAATGCACAGCCGGCGCCTTCAGGATCTGCCCTATGAGCCCGACACCGCGCTCACTGAAGAGCAGATGGATAGCGTGCTCGCGTACATGCAGAACGACCTTCAGGGCACGCTCGAACTCTGGTTCAACCTGGAGGAGCCCCTAGCTCTCCGCGCGGCGATCGGTGCCGAATACGGCATCAACGTGATGTCCAAGTCCGATGCGCAGGTCGGCGAGGCGATCATCAAGAAGCGCGTCGAGCAGGCGCGCGGCGAGCGGGTGTTCCGCGATGACAATCCGCCGCAGGACTTCAAGTATTCGGTGCCCCAGTGGCTCAGTTACGAGCGCGACGACCTGCGCACGATGCTGGAGCGGCTGCGCGAAACCACGTTCGAAGTCCAGTATAACGGCAAGGTGGAGCTGCCCGACTGGCTGGCAGCGCAGAAGATCGCGATCGGCAGCTCCGTTTATAAGATGGGGATCGGCGGGCTTCACAGCACGGAGTCAAACCGCTCGATCCTGAGCGACGACGAGAACGTCCTCATCGACTTCGACGTGGCCTCCTACTACCCGGCCATCATTATCAACTCGGGCCTTTATCCGATTGCGCTAGGCCCGCAGTTCCTCGTCGAATATCGCAAGATCCGCGACGAGCGCGTTGTCGCCAAGGCCGAGGTGAAGCGCCTCGACAAGCTGGAGAAGCAGCGCCCTCTCACCCCCGAGGAGGTGCATCAGCGCGCCGCGGCGAAGGCCAAGGAAGCGGGCCTGAAGATCGCGCTCAACGGCTGCTTCGGCAAGCTCGGGTCCATCTACAGCGTTCTCTACGCGCCGCACCTGATGATCTATACCACGCTCACGGGTCAGCTCGCGCTCCTGATGCTGATCGAGCGCGCGGAGCGCGCCGGCATCCCGGTCGTCTCGGGCAACACGGACGGCGTGGTGTTCTACTGCCCGCGCGATCGGCAGGACGACCTGCGCGCCATCACGCGCCAGTGGGAGGCCGACACCGCCTTCGTGCTGGAGGACACCGAATACACCGCGCTCTACAACCAGTCGGTGAACAGCTACATCGCGGTCAAGCCGGACGGCACCGCGAAGTGGAAAGGCCCGGTCGCAAACCCGTGGCGCGATGGTGACGGCTTCAAGGCCGACATCCGCTCGCAGCTAATGAAGAATCCGCAGATGCCGATCGTGGCGAACGCAGTGGTCGACCTGATCCTGAAGGGCACGCCCCTGGAGGAGACGATCCGGGCGTCGCAGGACGTGCGCGACTTCGTCACCGTCGTCGCGGTGCAGGGTGGCGGCACCTGGCGCGGCGGCTATCTGGGCAAGACGGTCCGCTATATCTGGTCCACGGACGGCACCGAGATCCTGAAGGCCAAGCCGCACGCGACGACCGGCAACTACGCCAAGGTGTCGAAGTCGGACGGCTGCCGGCCGGTGATGGAGCTGCCCGAGCAGCTTCCGAGCGACATCGACTATGCCGCTTATGTGCGCGCGGCCGAGGATGTGCTGATGGACATCGGGTTCGTCGAGCGCCCGCGGGTGGTGAAGCCCCTGCGCGTGTTCAAGCACTCGGCCATTCTGCACTGGGCAATTGCTGTCTAGTGTTTCACTATATAAGTGAATCAAGCGCGCTCGCGTGGGCTGCAGCACCGTTCCTGCCGCCTCCCATTATTGCAGAGCCGCTACCCTGGCTGCCGTTCGACCCGGACGACTTCGAACGCCATGGCCCGCGCTGCTACCAGCTCGACATCCTTCGGCAGATTGTTGAGGCGATCGAGGCGGGACACCGCCGCATCCTCGTCCAGCTCCCGACCGGCGGCGGCAAGACGGTGCTCGCGACCGCGCTGCTCGCGTCGGCCGAGCGTGCACAATTTCTGGTCCACCGCGACGAGCTGATCGAGCAGACGAGCAAGACGCTCTGGCGATCCCAGATTCCGCACAGCTTCGTTGCGTCAGGGAAGCCGTTCGACCCTGACGCGGCGGTTCTGCTGTCGGGGATTGCGACCCTGGCAAAGCGGCTCAACGCCGTGCGCGCGCCCGACATCGTCATCGTGGATGAGGCGCACCACGCCGTCAGCAATTCCTGGTCTGATGTCATTGCCGCGTTCCCGGACGCGATCATCATCGGCCTCACCGCGACGCCGCAGCGCCTGGATGGGCGCGGGCTCGACGCCCAGTTCGATCATCTCATTCTCGGCCCGCCGGTGCGGTGGCTGATCGACGAAGGCTACCTGTCCGACTTCGACTACTACGCCCCGCCCCTAGGAGGGCAGGACGACGCCGCTATCATCGGCGACGTGCTGGCGCACTGGCAGCGCCTGGCCGGGGGCGGCCAAGGGATCGTGTTCGCTTCCAACCGCGAGCACAGCCGCGGCATCGTTGCCGAGTTCGTGACGGCCGGCGTGCGGGCACTGCATGTCGATGGCACGCTGAACCCGACCGCCCGACGCGAGGCCGATGCCCTATTCCGTTCGGGCGCGGTGACGCTGGAGAGCAACGTCGCGTTGTTCGGCGAGGGATACGACATCCCGAATATCGTCTATTGCGCCATCGCGCGCCGGACGCAGTCGCTGAGCTGGTTTCTTCAGATGGTCGGCCGCGCGCTGCGGCCGGTGTACGCGCCCGGCTTCGACCTGAGCACGCGCGCCGGCCGCCTCGCCGCTATCGCGGCCGGACCCAAGCCACGCGCAACTATCTGCGATCACGGCAACAACTGGTTTTCGCACGGGATGCCGGACGATCCCCGCGCCTGGTCGCTTGCGGGCAAGCTGAAGGGCTCGGGGGCGGGCTGCAACGACGATGCCGCTCCGATCCATCAGTGCCTCAACTGCTACATGATTACGCCCTCGATCGTGCGCCAGTGCCCCGGCTGCGGCACCGAGTTCCCGGTCGTGACCCGCAACATCCGCTTTAAGGAGGGCTTCCTCACCAAGATCGAGCGAGATGAGCGCCGCGCCCAAAAGGCCGAGGAGAAGGCCAAGCAGGCGATGCTGCGCAAAGCCGAGGAGCAGGCGTGTCGATCCGAGGCGTCGCTGATCGAGCTGGCGAAGAAGCGCGGCTATGACAATCCGGTCGGCTGGGCGAAAGTGCGCCTCCGGGCGCGAGCACAAGGGAAGCGCCGGTGAGCCAATTCGACGACATCCTGGGCGCCGATGAGCCGGCGCCGATCGGCCACAACAACCCGCCTGACGATCGCAGTGAGAAGGCGATCCAGAATGACGCGCTGGTTGAGCTATGGCGCGTGTTCATGCCGCTCGGCTGCTTCTGGTGGCGCGAGAACACTGGAACGGCCTGGCAGGGCAAGAAGGTCAAGCACGACAAGGACGTGTTGGTCCTCGCCGAAGCGCGGCCGATCAAGTTCGGCCTGGAGGGCATTGCCGACATCATGGGCCAGGTGCGCGGCCTCGCCATTGCCATCGAGATGAAGGACTCGGTCGGCAGGCAGCGCAAGCAGCAGAAGCTGTTCGAACAGGCGTGGGTGAAAGCCGGTGGTGTTTATATCCTGGCCCGCACCGTTCCGGAGGCGATCCGCGGGGTCCAACGCGCCCTCGCGCAACGTGAGGTTGAATCAGTTTCAATAAAAAGTTGACAGCCGCTCAGGAACAGTGAAGGAGTTTCACCGTTATTGAAACCGAAACGGGTTCGAAACGGAGACTGTCATGCCTGCCAATGCGATCATCAGAGATCCAGCCTTTGCGAAGCGCCTGGCTCAGGCGTGCGATGCGTCACCCCATTGTCCTGACAAGCACAGGGGCCGTCTCACCTGGATTATGGATCAGTTCAAGCTGCACGGCGGCGGCAAGATCAGCGCCGAGACGGTGCGCCGGTGGTCGGAGGGTGAGTCCAAGCCGCGCGAGGCGAAGAACGTCATTCTTGCCAAGATCCTCGGTGTCGATCCCTCCTGGTTATACCTCGGCGTGGAGGGGGCGGCGTCGTCTAAGCGCCGGACCGTTCCGGCGCATGTGAAGGCTCTCGCCGACGCGGCGGCCCACCTCCTGGAGGTTCATGAAGCGATGGGTAACGCCCAGTCTCATGCTGCGGTGAAGGTACGCGAGGCTTTAGAGGAATACCGCAAATCGGCGTAATGCGGACGGCATTGCCGTTTCACTAATTTAGTGATACCTCCCGGTTGGATGTCCTCATTCCTGCCGCGGGAGCGCTATGACCACCGCCACTGAGTTCCAGACGAAGGTCGATAAGTCGTCCATCAACATGGACCGCTTCGATAAAATTCTGAACGGTGACGAAGACACTGTCGTCGAGGTTGACGGCGGTCTTATGGTGCCGTCGTTTGCCAATGTGCAGAAGGCGGCAGCCGTTGAGGTTGAAGGTGCAGCCGCTGCAGCAGCGCTTGCGGGCCATTACGCCAACGACGCAGACAACGTTGATATTCCAGGTGGTGCCCCTGGCGATCGAGGGGCAAAATTCTTCGCTGCCCAGTCAATGGCCGCGGCAAGTGCGCTTAACGTGGGTATCGATGCGGCCCTCGACGCGACGCGAAACCTATTCGACAAGACCCGAACGACGATCGGCTTCCTCAATAGTGATGGATCGATCAACAACAACACTAACTTTTATACCAGCGACTTCATTATGATCCAGCCCGGTGGGCAGATCACTGCAAACGTCGCTATAGTTGCATCGGGAAGCGGCTACATCGTTTTCTACGATGCGTCGCGGTCACGGGTTGCATCGATTCAGAACGGGGGTTCGGACGTGGCAGCGGGGTCGCCTATCAGCGCCCCTGCTACGTCTTCTATCCGGTTCGTCCGAGTGTCGATTGCTCTGAGTTCAAGCGCGCGCGGCGGGGTCACGATCGCGCGCGGCGCGTCTGCTCTCCAATTCTATCAGTCGTTCGGCATGGTTGATCGCTACACCAGCATGATGCGGATTCGCGCCGCGCTACTGGCGGAAATGCCGGGTCGCAATATCGCAGTTGCTGGAGCGATCACAGCGGGCCAACTTTACAACGTCAATACGGCTAGTTACGCGGCAGTCGGTGGATACTATAGTACCCGCGTGCCGGTTCCTGCCGGTCAGCAAGTCACGATCGCAAATGCTATCGCTTTCAATAGTGAATATGGCGTCGCTTTCCTTGACATTGATGGCGTCCAGATCAGCAAGTATAATTCGCCGATCGCCGCGGGCACCACGTATGCCGTTCCCTCGGGCGCTGCATATCTCGAAGTACCGAGTGCGAACGGCGCGCTGGTCGAAGTCTATGTTGGCACATCTGTGCCAGCAGTCCGTTCCAGTGGCCCGCTACTCGACGCTGGCGCTGCGGCGGGACTGTCAGCGGGGCTGATGTTTGCCGCTCTGCCTGCGGGAACGAACCTGTTCGATCCTGCACGCTGTACCACAAGTGCTTACCGAGATCGGCAATCAGGCGCGGTCGTGTCCAACCCTGCCTGTGCCTTCACGCACAATATGCCTTGCCAGCCCGGTCAACCGGTCATCTTCTCGGCAGGAAACTCGTTTTCGATCAGCGCAGCGGGCTTGGCTTGGCTGGATCGTAACGGCGTTATCATCGGCTCGATTGCACCGCCACTGGTCGGCGGACAAACCTATATGCCGCCCAACAACGCCGCTTATTGGTTCTGCAATTTCCCGCTCTCGGCCCTGCCGCGTCCGTTCTTCGGCATCGGTAGCGCGCTTCCCGTTGGATATCGCGGAAGCGGCAACGCAGATGCGAGCCTTGTCAAAGCCTGGGCAAATAAAGCCTGGGCCATGTCGGGTGACAGTATTGTTGCTCAGAATATGTGGGCTCCGCTGGTTCGCGACTACATGCGCGTTGCAAGTTACACAAACTGGGGCGTGTCTGGCTCGAAGATGGCTGACGTTCTCACGAATCGCAGCTCGAACGATTTCACGAACCTCGACGTTTACGGCATCTCTAGCGGTACGAACGATTTCGGTGCGCAAACGCCTATCGGCTCATCGTCGGACGGTCCCAACGCGGCGACCTTCTGGGGTGCGATGTTGAAGAACTACAACACGATCCTTGGCTACAAGCCGACGCTTCGTTATTTTATGATGTCTCCATTGCACCGCGGTGACGAATTTACAGCATTTACTTCGGGTATTTCCCTAAAGGCATATCGTGATGCAGAAATGGAATTTTGCACGCTTTATGGTGTGCCGATTTACGACCAATATTCGCGCTCTGGGATCGGTCCCGCAACTTTCCAGACATACATGACGCAGAACGACGGCTTCAACAACCTGCATCCCAACTCTGTGGGTGGAAGGCTAATCGGCCGACAGCTTGCTCCATGGATTGAAGGTCTTGGCTGCGCAGACACTATAGCAGCGTGATCTAAGCCGTATTCGTGTTCAGCTCTTTGCATACTCTTTCACTAATATAGTGACTTAATTGGGGTGCTCGCGTTGCAGCAGCATGAGATCATTATCGGTTGCGACGGCAAGGCGCGCTACCTGTCGTGGAGCAGCGCAAGCAAGGCGATATCGCGCGGGCGCTTCCGCGATCGGCACGGGCGCGGCTCGATGAACATCTATCGCTGCCGCCATTGCCACTATTGGCACATCGGGCGCTCCTCGTGAGCGGAGAGTTCGACGACATCCTCGGCGGCGATGACGTTCCTGCCGTTGAGCCCGAACGCCCTCGTCGCGGCCGGCCGACCAATGAGGAGCGCGCGCGCCGCGCCCAGGAGATGATGGCGTCGGCTGCGCATCAGGCTCGGATCACCCGCGCTGCGCGTGGCGAGACCCTAGTGAAGCCCGAGGAGTTCCGCGAGATGATCGTCGGGCGGAACTGGCTTGGCAAGGCGTTCGGCATGGACGCGGACAAGACGGTCAAGAAACGCCTCGCGAACGTCGAGCCCTACGCGCGCGCCGGGCACAATCGTGAGCTGTATTTGCTCACGGACATCATCCCCTATCTGCTGAAGCCGAAGATGGACATCGCGTCCTATCTGGCGACGCTCAATCCAACCGACATGCCGACCGCGGTCAGCAAGGCGTTCTGGGAGGCCATGCGCATCCGCCAGCGAACGTTGCTGGAGGCCGGCTCGCTATGGCGCGACGACCAGGTTCTCGAAGTCCTGGGCCGCGTGTTCATGCTCATCAAGGAGCGCATCCCCATCATCACGGAGGGGATGCGGGAGGCCGGGCTGACCGACGAGCAGGCCAAGAAGCTCGAAGAATACTGCGACCAGATGCGCAACGAGCTGCACGCCGCGCTGGTCGAGGAGCCGAGCAACCGAACCACGCTGCCACACAGCGCTGAGCTGGAGCCGTTCGCCAATCCCGAGTCTGACAACGCGATCTTCGACGAGGACGAGCCGGCCTGATGTTCGCCTCGCTTCAGCAGATGGTCCTGGCGTCCGCCGAGGCCGTGCGCCCGCCAGAGCGCATCGACGTGCCCACGGCAGCCGAGCGCTACCACATCGTCAAGACGGCCGGTCAGCACGCCGGCCCCTTCAGCCTGGCAAAGACGCCCTATCTGCGCGAGCCGATGGAGGTGCTGACCAGCCTCGATTACACGGGCATGATCTTCGCCGGCCCGGCCCGAACCGGCAAATCGGCCATGTTCATCAACTGGCTCTGCCACACCGCGATCACCGACCCCTCCGACATGATGCTGGTTCACATGAGCCGGCAGAACGCGCGCGAATGGTCGATGGGCGACCTGGCGAAGGCAATTCGCAACAGCCCAGAGCTGAAGAAGCGCCTGCTGCCGGGCAAGCAGAACGACAACGTGTTCGACAAGGCGTTCCTGTCCGGGATGCGGATGAGCATCACTTGGCCGACCATCGAGAATCTGTCGGGCAAGACGATCCGATACTGCTGGATCATGGATTCCGATCGCATCAAGCCGCAGCTCATCGACGGCGAGGCGCACGTTTACGACGCCACGAAGAAGCGTACTGGCACGTTCAAGCGGTTCGGCATGACCGTGGCCGAGGCGAGTCCCGGCTTCCCGGTCAAGGATGCGAAGTGGATTCCGAACCCTGCGGAGCCGCATGAGGCACCCCCGTGCGAGGGCATCCTGTCGCTCTACAACCGCGGCGATCGGCGCCGTTGGTTCTGGCAGTGCGTGTTCTGCGGGGGCACCTTTGAGCCTCGTTTCAATCTGCTGCGGTGGCCGGACAGCAACGACCTGATGGAGTCGGCCGAGCAGGTCCACATGGCTTGCCCGCACTGCTTCGAGCGCAACAAGGACCCGTTAACCTTCTCGATGCTGCCCGAGCTGAACGGCAACGGGCGTTGGATCAAGGAAGGGCAGGTGTGGCTCCCGGACGGCCAGATCGTCGGCACTGCCCGCCGGTCGGATATTGCGTCGTTCTGGATGTTCGGCCCGGCCGCGGGCTTGGCGTCCGACTGGAAGCACTTGGTCCTGACCTACCTTCGCGCGTGCGAGGATTACGAGAAGACCGGCAACGACGCGAACCTGATGACCACGGTCACGGTCGATCAGGGCGAGGCGTATGTGCCACCGTCGCTCCAGGGCGGCCTGCTCCCGGACGTGCTGAAGGCACGCGCCGAGGACTGGGGCGGCCACGATGCGAACGGCGATCCGTACATCCCCGCCAAGCTGATGGCGGACGGCGGCTTCCTCATCTCGGCGATCGACGTGCAGGCGGGTGGGCGGCCGAGCTTCGTCGTCCACACCTTTGCGGTGTCGAAGGGCTTCGACATCTGGCACGTCGATATGCGCAAGATCGTGAAGTCTGAGCGCATCGACGAGACGACGCCGAACCAGGAGCGGCACGGCCTCGATCCCGCGGCCTATCCCGAGGACTGGGACGTGCTCATCAAGCAGGTGATGGAGCGCACCTACCCGTTGTCCGATGGCACCGGCCGGCGGATGGCGGTGAAGATGACGGTCTGCGACTCCGGCGGTAAGGACGGCGTCACGCGCAACGCTTATGAGTTCTATCGCCGGTTGAAGGCGCGAGGGCTCCACAAGCGCTTCCACCTGGTCAAGGGTTCGCCCAGCCGGACCGAGACGGCGACGATCCGGCTGACGATGCCGGACAGTCAGCACAAGGACAAGTTCTCGATCGCCCGCGGTGATGTGCCCGTCTGGTTGGTCAACTCGAATATCGTCAAGGACTCGGCCGACGCCAAGCTGCGCCGTGCGGAGCCTGGCGGTATGATCCATTTTCCGACTTGGGCGCAGAACTGGCTCTATTCGCAGCTTACGACGGAGGTGCGCCTCCCCGAGGGATGGAAGAACCCGAACGACAAGCGCAACGAGGCGTGGGACTTGCTGGTCTACTGCATCGCTGCTTGCGACCACCCGGACATTCAGATCCGCTTCCTCGACTGGGAAAACCCGCCTTCATGGGCGGCGCCGCTCGACCGCAACGACTTCGTTGTTCCCGGCGACGTGCAACCGTTCCGTGTCGAGTTCGAGACGAAGCCAAAGCGCAGCTTGGCTGAGCTGGCCGCCTCTCTCGCGTGACCCAAGTTTCACTATTGTGGTGAAACTGCAACAGTGATATTTATGCCACATGGCGAGCCTCACTGTGACCGAAATGCTGACCGAGGCCCGTGCCGCTTATCACGACCTTCAGATTGGCAAGGCGGTGGCGAGCGCGCGCGATAGCAACGGTGAGGAGATCCGCTACACGCAGGCGGACCGCACAGCGCTCGCCGGCTACATCGCCTCGCTGGAGTCGCAGCTCAACAATCCAAACGGATGCTCGGGCACTATCGGCCCGATGCGGCTGCGCTTCTGATGAGCACTGCCTTTGACGATCTGCTCGGCGGCTCCCCCGCCGCGGCAGTGCCGCCCGCCCTGGAGATGGTCCCCGCTGGGGCGGGCGGCGAACGCGCGATGGGTGCGTTCGACGGAGCAAGCCGTTTCGACGAGGCGCTGTCGTTTTGGCAGCCGCAGCTCGCCTCGGCCGACGCCGACATGATCCCGGAGATGGCGCTCGGAGATGCCCGCGCGCGGGACATGCTGCGCAACGACAGTTACGTCCAGGGCGGCGCGACGCTGCACAAGGACAACATCGTCGGCTCGCAGTATGTGCTGAACGCCAAGCCGTCGTCGCGCGTGCTGTTCGGCGCCCAGGACGATGTCTGGGAGTCCGAGTTTCAGGAGGAGATCGAGGAGACGTTCGACCTGGTGTCGGACTCGCCTGAGAATTACTTCGACGCCTCGCGCATGAACACGTTCACCAGCCTGATCCGGCTGGGCGTGGGCGTTCACCTGGCCGGCGGCGAGATCCTGAGCACCGTCGAGTGGATCAAGAACGGTCGTCCGTTCAACACCGCCATCCAGATGGTTGATAAGGACCGTCTCTCGACGCCGCCCCTTCTGTCCCTGGATGGAAGCATCCGAGCAGGCGTCGAGCTGCATCCGACGTTCAAGTACCCGCTCGCCTATCATATCCGATCGGTTCACCCGAACGACTATCTGCCGACCTTCCAGAACTTCACGTCGATGTGGGCCTGGAAGCGCGTCGAGCGCGCGACGAAGTGGGGCCGGCTCCAGGTGATTCACCTGCTGGAGCAGATGCGCCCGGACCAGACGCGCGGCATCGCGGCGATGGTGTCGGCGCTGAAGGAAATGCGGATCACCCGCAAGTTCCGTGACGTGACGCTCCAGAACGCCGTCACGCAGGCACTCTACGCTGCCGCGATCACGTCGGAGCGCCCGCCGGCCGAGGCGTATGCGATGCTTGGCGCAGGCGGTGCCCCCGCCACGCCCGAGGCGATGCAGGAAATGCTGACCAACTACATGGTCGGCTATTTCAACACCATCAACGAGTTCACCGGCGGTTCCAAGAACCTCCACGTCGATGGCGTCCGCATCCCGCATTTGCCGCCCGGCACGAAGCTCGACATCCTGTCGCCTGGCAAGGGCGGCCCGCTGGGCATGGAGTTCGAGGCGTCGCTCCTGCGCTACATCGCGGCGACGCTAGGCGTCAGCTACGAGCAGCTTTCGCGCGACTATACCAAGACGAACTACAGCTCGGCCCGGGCTGCGATGGCCGAAACCTGGAAGTTCATGCAGTCGCTGAAGAAGCTGGTCGCCGACCGCTACGCGACGATCATCTACCGGCTGTGGTTGGAGGAGATGGTCAACGCCGATCGCTTCACCACCTTCCCGAAAGCGAAGGCGGGCCTGCTTTACGAGAACAACGCGCTGGGGCTCCGCTTCGACGCGCTGTCGCGGTGCGACTGGATCGGCGCGGCTCGCGGCCAGATCGACGAGCTGAAGGAGACGCAGGCCGCGGTCCTGAAGATCAACAACGGGCTCTCGACCCGCGAGGACGAGATTGCCCGCCTTGGCGGTGACTGGCGCAAGAAGCTCCGTCAGCAGGCCCGCGAAGCCAAGTTCATCGACGACATCGAGAAGAACCTCGGTCGTCCGCTTTTCAACACGAGCGCATCCGCGGCGATGGTCAACGCGACCGAAGGCGGCGCCCAGCCGACCAACAGCCCCAAGGCGGACGGCGAGGGAGACAACTGATGAGCACCGCGCTGACCACCAACCCGCTTATCGCCGCGTTCGCCGGTGAGCCGGCACTGCTCGACAGCGGTGCCGAGGTGCGCTTCGAGGCGTGCCTGAACGCGGTCGCCAATCACGAGCACCGCGAAGTGCTCATGAACGAGCGTGCGGCCGAAGGCGATGGCTTCTGGCTATCGGCCGACGACTGGCGCTCGGGCTATCGCCCCTACATCGTCGATACGAACGGTGTGCTCCAGATCCCGATCCGGGGCGTGCTGCTGAACAATTTCCCGTGGCAGCTCGGCGGCTGGGCAACCGGCTACGAGTATATCTGGCGCGCGTTCGAGCGCGGCATGGCAGACCCGCTGGTTCGCGCGGTCGCCCTGGTCGTTGACAGCCCCGGCGGCATGGTCGCGGGCAACTTCGACCTGGTGGACCGCATGTTCAAGATGCGGGGCACCAAGCCGATCGCCGGCTTCGCACATGAGTCCGCCTATTCCGCGGCCTACAGCATCATCTCGGTCGCCGATCCCGGCCGAATCTACGTCAGCCGCACGGGTGGCGTCGGCTCGATCGGCATCGTCACCAGTCACTACGACGTGTCCGGTCTGTACGAGAAGATGGGCGTCAAGGTGACGTGGCTGTTCGAGGCTGATGGCAAGGTGGACGGCAATCCCACTGAGCCCCTGTCCGATCGTGCCCGCGAGCGCATCATGGCGCGGATCGGCAAGCTCTATTCCGTTTTCGTCAGCACCGTGGCCCGGAACCGCGGCCTGAAGGACTCCGCCGTGCGGGCGTTGAAGTCCTTCACCTACGACGCTGACGACGCCCTGTCGAACGGGCTCGCCGACAAGATCGGCGCGCTCGACGACGCCATGACCGCCTTCAGCGCGGACCTGGACGACTACTACAGCAACGACGGAGATGACGAGATGACCACGAACACCACGGGGTCGGTCGCCCAGGCCGATCACGAGACCGCGGTTGCGTCGGCGCGCACGGAAGGCGCGAACACCGGCAAGACCGACGAGCGTGCGCGCATCAGCGCGATCATGGGCTGCGACGAAGCCAAGGGCCGCGATACCCTCGCGAACCACATCGCCTTCAACACCGACATGACGGTGGACCAGGCGAAGGGGATGCTGGCCGCGTCGCCCAAGGCCGAGGCCGCTCCCGCTGCCGCCGCACCTGCCGCTCCCGCTGCCGATGCGGCTGCTGCCACCTTCCACAACGCGATGGACGCGACCGGCACGCCGGGCGTCGGTGGCGGCGATGGCGGTGCGCAGGGCCAGGGCGCGGCGAATCCCGACGACCACACCGGCACGCTCGCGCTGCTTCAGAGCGCGGGTGTCGGCCGCTTCATCGCCCCCGCCAAGTAAGGAGACACCGCCATGGCGAACATCACCACTTCCTACCAGGTGGCCGACCGCTTCGGCCGTGCCGCCTTCGAGCAGATGGACACCTACGTCCAGACGGTGCTCCTGGCCGGGGACTTCCCCGAGCTTCAGGCGGGCTTCTCGTTCACCGTCGCGAACAGCGGCGCGGCGATGGCCCAGTTCACCGTTGTCGGCCTGGATGCCAACGGCTTCCTCGTGCCGGCGGTGCTCGGCACCGTCCAGGCGATCGGTGTCCTGTGCCACGCAACCGGTGCTGCCGCGGCCGACAACCAGACCACGAAGGCGGTCAAGGGCGTCGTCTGGCTGACCGGCTGCTTCAACCTGGACGGCCCGCTCGTCTGGGATGCGACCTACAACAGCGACGACAAGAAGATCGCCGCGTTCCGTGGGGCGCCGACGCCGACGCAGATCGTGGTGCGCAAGCGCCTCACCCCGGCCGCCTAACGGCGCTCGGGTCCTCCGAAACGACGAAACGACGGGCGACGTGCGCCCGGCGTTTCACTAAAAAGGTGAAAAGAAGATGACCACCTACGCGCAGAACAACCCCTACGAGCTGTGGTCGACCCGCAAGTCGCTCGGCCTGATGCGGGATATGAAGCAGGAGACCTGGTATTTCGGCCAGTTCTTCACCAACACGCTTCTCTCCACCGACGAGTGGATCGACTTCGAAAAGCTGCCGATCATGAAGCGCCGGCTTGCGCCGTTCGTGCTTCCGCTCGGCCGCGGTCACGGGATCTGGGAGGACAGCCAGCGGTCCTACCGGTTCAAGCCGGCGTACTCGATCGTCGAGGACGTGATCGACCCGCTGATGCCGCTGTCGTTCCAGGCCGGCCTCGGCCAGTCGGCGTTCGACCAGGCGTCGATCACGCCGATGCAGCGCCTGGAGCTGATCCGTGCGGCGATGCTGTCCGCGATGGACACGGCGGTCGAGCGTCGCTGGGAGTGGATGTGCGCCCGCGCCATCATCGACGGCGGCTACACCGTCCAGGGTCCGAACTACCCCGCCACCACGGTCGCGTTCGGTCGCGACGCGGGTCAGACGGTCGTGCTGGGCAACGGGCAGCGCTTCGGTGACTCGGGCGTCTCGATCGTCTCGCTCATCCAGACCTGGATGGACACCATGAACAATGCGGAGTTCGGCGGCCTGCCGACGCGCATCACCATGGCGGGTGCGGTCGCGAACGTCATGCGTCAGGACGCCGAGTTCCTGAAGCACATGGACGTGAACATCACCGGTGGCACGATCCGGGTGGATCGCGGGCTTGTCACCGGCGGCGCGAACGGCGGCAAGGTCTACAAGTTCGGCGAGATGCGGGTCGGCGGTGCGTCGGGCGTCACGATCGAGCTGTGGGTCAACGACGAGACATACTTGGACGACGCGGGCGTGGTGCAGCGCTACCTCGCGGCCAACCAGCTCGTCCTGACCGCCGAGCCGGCGCAGATCATGGGCTACAAGGCGTTCGGCCGCATCATCGACCGCGACGCCGAGTACCAGGCCGTGCCGAAGTTCCCCAAGTTCTACTTCACCGGCGACCGCGTGAAGACCGAGAACCTGGCGATCACCTCGGCGCCGCTGATGGTCCCCATCAACCCCAACGCGACGTTCAAGGCGACCGTCCTCGCCTGATCGCAGCCCTAGCCGAGGGCTTTGAACGGCCCTCGGCACCTCCCTCCACAGCAAGAAGGTATTGCCACCATGGCGAACAAGCAGAGCGATCCGGTCGTGACGACCAACGAGACCCCCGCCGAAGGCGCGGCGCGCGAGGCCGCGAAGAAGGTGCAGCAGGCCGAGGCCGCGGCGCCCGAGAAGGCCAAGGCGGTCGCCGAGCGCGGCGAGCCCGTGGTCGCGGTGAACCTCATCACGCAGACCGGCGATGACGGCAAGCCCGAGGACATCCTGCCCGGCACGGTGTTCAAGCCGGCCAAGGTCGATGAAGCGTTCCTGAAGGCCCATGACGCCATCCGCAAGCCCACCGAGGGCGAGCTGGCGATCTACGAGGCGCTTCAGCGCAATACCGTCGCTTCGGCCGACGAGACGCTGGGCTGACCATGACGAGCCGCGTGCGTGAAGCTCTGCGGCGTGGACGCCGGGACCTGCATCGAGAGATGTCGGTCCCGGCGCTCTATATCCCTGTGCCCAACGCGACTCCGATCCCGCTGACCGTGCGTCCGCAGGATCTGCCTGGCGCGAACGGCAAGCCGGGTGGCGGCGATCAGGGCTATGCCCAGGTGGCCGATCTGAAGCCCAAGCTGGTTTTCCTCGCCGAGGAGGTTCCCGCATCGCTGCGTCCCGAGACGGGCGTCGTGTCGGTCGAGCCCGGCGAAGCATATCGCATCAAGTTCGTGCATCCGGCACACGGCATTACGATCACCGCGGACGTGGTTCGCCTATCCGCCGCCGAAGCGACTGGCCTGCCGGTTCCCGCCTGATGGCCGAGGACTTCGTCATCGCGATCGAAGGGCTCGCCGCCACGCGGTCCCTGGAATCGCTGCCCAAGAACATGCTGCTCGCAGCCCAGCGCGCTGTCAACCGCACCGCGGACCGGGCTTCAACTGCGTCCCGCCGCGGGGTGCGGGAGCAGATCAACTTCGGGGCTCAGTATCTCACCGGCACGGACAGCACTGGCAAGCAGCGGCTGGGGGTCAGCAAACGGGCCAGCGCCGGCAGTCTGGAGGCGATCATTACCGGCCGCCAGCGCCCCACCAGCCTGGCGCGCTTTGTCACGGGCAACCCGCAACCCGGCAAGGCGGGCGTCAACGTCTCGGTCGCACCGGGCTTCGCACGCTTCATGCGCCGCGCGTTTCTGCTGCGCCTTCCGGCGGGGAAGGCGGGCAACGTGGAGACCAAGAGCAATCTTGGACTCGCGATTCGGCTACGACCCGATGAGGTGATTCATAACAAGCGCGTCATGCTGAAGTTGAGGGGAAACCTATATCTTCTCTATGGGGCAAGCGTCGATCAGGTGTTTGCCAGCGTTCGTGAGGATGTGGCGCCAGATGCTCAGGACTTCCTTGGCGCTGAGTTCACACGTTTGATGGGCCTCGACATTTGATGCGGAACACTATTGCCAAAGCGAAGCCAGAGCGCGACATCGCGTGCGCCGAAGGGAGGAAGACCTATTGTACCGGGCGAGCCTGTAAGCACGGACATGTTGCTCCTCGTAATACAGCAGATGCAAGTTGCACGGCCTGCCGCGCGGCATTCTCAGAGACGTACCGACAGGAGGCTCGCGATTACGCACAGCGTCGGCGCGATGAAGCTCTTGCGACTGATCCTGACGGAACCCGAGCAGCATGGAGTGCATCGAATCGAGCCCGTCGTGAGCGAGACCCCGAAGCCGTTCGCGCGCTGGAACGCAAACACGGACGGCTGAAGCGAGAGCGGCATCCGAAACGAAAGCTGGCTGACACCCGTGCGCGCCAAGCCGCTCGACAGCAGCGAACACCCCCGTGGGCAGACTTGGCGGCGATCAAAGCATTCTACGAAGCATGTCCCGATGACATGGTGGTGGACCACGTTATCCCACTGCGGGGCCGGACCGTCTCAGGACTGCACGTTCGCATCAACCTCCAATATCTCACGCCCGCGGCTAATTTAGCTAAAGGCAACCGTTTCGACGGAGATCTCGCGTGAACAACAATATGCCTTTCAAACTGCGCGTGCTGCACGCGCTGACCGACATAATCAAAGAGGTGACGCCGGCAAACGGCTACACTTCCAACCTGGCGGACTTCGACCCCGGCGACGGCGTGATGACTTCGCGCGTCTATCGTGGTCGCGCCTGGTTCGGCGACACCGACCCGATCCCGATGGTGAGCGTCCTGGAGCCGAGCGACGAGTCCGACTATCTGTTCGCACCTCCGCCCGATGACAGTAGCGGCAGCTACGACTGGCCGCTCCTGGTTCAGGGCTTCGTCAACGACGATCCCATGAATCCGACTGACCCGGCGTACAAGCTGATGCGCGATGTGCGGCGGCGTCTCGTCCGCGAGAAGCAGCGCAAGCTGCCCGGCCGCAACACCACGGACCCACTCGGCACCGCCGGCTTCGGCCTGGAAGGCTGCCGCGTCACGGACCTGAAGATTAGCACCGGGAAGGTGCGACCGGCTGACGACGTGTCGGCCAAAGCCTACTTCTGGATGGTCGTTACCCTGTCCATCACGGAGGATGCCGAGCAGGCATAGACTCGCCCCTAGTTTCACTATAAAGGTGAAACCAACGCAAGGAAGGAACCCCGCCCATGGGCCTCGTTACCACCCGCACGATGAACTACACTTACGGGCGCGGCGAGACGCATTTCGCCGCGTTCAAACCCGGCACCTACGATCCGGCGGGCTTCCGCTACATCGGCAACACGCCGGCCTTCGGTTTCACCAATCAGGTGCAGGAGCTGGACCACAACGGTTCGGATCACGGCGTCGGCGAGCTGGACTTCTCGATCCCGACCAGCGTGACGCGCTCGGGCACGCTGACGACCGACGACATCAGCCTGGAGAACCTGGCGCTGAGCTTCTTCGGTGCCAAGGCGACCGTGACGCAGACTGCGGCAACCGGCCAATCCGAGACGTTCACCGGCACCGTTCCCGGCCTGTCGTATCAGCTCGGCTACACGACTGCCAAGCCGATGGGCATCCGCAACGTCACCAACGTCGCCGTGACCGTGGGCGCGGCAGCCAAGGTTGCCGGCACCGACTATCAGGTCGACCTGGCGCGCGGCCTTGTCCAGATCCTGCCGGGCGGCACGATCGCGGCCGGCGCCAGCATCACCGTGACCTATGACACCGTCTCGTCGAGCTTCGACCAGGTGCTGTCCGGCTCGACCCCGGTCGAAGGCGCGATCATGTTCATCGCCGACAACCCGGCTGGCAAGAACATCGACGTGCTGCTGCCGTGGGTGCGCCTGACGCCGAACGGTGAGTTCGCGCTGAAGGCCGAGAACGCCCTCCAGCAGCTCCAGTTCAACATGAAGGTGCTGAAGGTCGCGGGTCGCTCGGCGGCCTATCTCAACGGCCAGCCGTACACCGGCGCGTAAGGGAGACGGGGACCATGTCGACTCTCCTCAACGTCAAAGTGCCGATCCCCGAGGAAGTGGTTCGGGTCTCGGACAGCGAAGGTTTCGCTGTCCGGGGCCTGTCCCCTTACCACATCGTCGGGCTCTACAAGCGCCACACCGGCGAGCTGGAGCCGATGTTCCAGCGGGTGATGGCCGGCGTCAGCGAGCAGGGCCAGGTGCAGGCCGCGGACATCGAGACGATCGTCATGTCGCTCGCCACCGAGGCGCCGATCCTTCTTGCCGAAGTGGTGGCGCTCGCTACCGGCGGCGATCCTGCGGACACCGTGGAGGTGACGCGCAATCACCCGGCGACCGGCGAGCCGGTGACGCTCCCGGCCTTCGACATGGCAGTTCTGCTTGCGCAACACCTGCCGTTCCCCGTGCAGACGGACGCGCTCGATAAGATCGGCCGGCTGACCTTCACGTCGGACATGCCGCCGGGAAAGTTCTTCGCGCTCGTGGCGAGTCTGGCGACGAAGGTCACGAGCGCGATGCAGGGCCTGCAACCCTAGCTGAGTGGGTCTGGGATGTCCGCCGCAGCGTCAACCTCTTGGTCGAGCGCGGACATCCTGACGCATGGCAGTACCCGCTTGCCATGGTGTCTGACGAGGCCGCCCTGGTGGTCGAGCGGGATAATCGGCGGATTGCAAGCGAAGCCATCGCGCTGCGGTCCGCCATGCTCACAGCTTGGCCCGGCGGGGAGAAAGCCACCGAGCTGTTCAATGACCTGCTCAGCAGGTTGAACGGAGACTAAGCCCGGTGGCAACCCGCAACGCAGATGTGAACCTGATCGTCCGGGCTAAGACCGAGGGCGAGAAGGCGATCTCCAGCATGGCCGACGCACTCGCGCATCTGGTCAGCGGGAATCCTCAGACTGCCGAGCTGGCGAAGAACCTCGCCGCTCTCGATAAGGCAGCAGGCAGCCTCTCGGCCGCGCAGGAAAAGGTCGGCGCCAGCGCGACCAAGCAGGCCGCCGCAGTCCATGCCGCGAGCGCCGGCATTGCCGAGCAGAAGGCCCGCATCGCGGATCTTCAGCGCGGTGTGCAGATCCTTGCCGCCGAGCAGGACAAGGCGTTCGTTGGCCCGCGTCGGAACGGCCTGAGCGACCTGCTGAAGGTTGCCAAGGGTGCGCTGCGTGATGCCGAAGGGCAGTTGACGCGCTTCACGAGCACGTTCGATCGCAACCTGTCTGCGCTCCAGACCTCCCGGTCCGGCCTGCTCGACCTGAAGCGCTCCACGAGCGAGGTGAGTCAGGCGCAGCGCACGGCGCAGGGCTCACTGGCAGCGACGACCGCGGAATTGGAGCGCCAGCAGCGTGCCGCGCGCGCGCTCAATGCCATTCGCCAGTCGCAGCCCGGCCCAAGCGGCAAGTCGGCCGAGGATTCCGCGTCGGTGTTCTCGCGCGCCGGCCGCAGCGAGTTGGAGCGGTCCCTCGACGCTGCTGATAAGCTCCGTGCAGCGGAGGCCGCTGCGGCGCTATCCGCTGCCGAGCGCGCTCGCCAGGAAGCCCTAGCCGCTGCCGAGTTGGAACGGCAGGAGCGTGCCGCTCGGGCAATCAGCGCGATCCGGCGCACTCAGCCCGGCCCAAGCGGCAAGTCGGCCGAGGAATCGGCTTCGGTGTTTGCGCGCGGCGGCCTCACCGGCGTCGAGCGCGACTTCGAAGCAGCAGATCGGCTCCGCGCGAAGCTGAACCCGCTCGCCGCGATCCAGGCGGCGTTCAACGCCGAGCTGGTGCGCTATCGCGATTTGGCGGCGAAGGGCCGCATCACCACCGAGGAACTGGCGCAGGCTGAGGCGCACCTGAAGCGGGAGACCGACGAGGCGACCGCGGCGGCGAAGCGCGCGCAGGGTGGCGGTGGTGGTGCCTTCCGGGCGTCCATCTTCGGCCTGAAGCCTTACGAGCTTCAGAACCTGTCGTATCAGATCAACGACGTGGTCACGGGCCTGGCTTCCGGCCAGCGGCTCAGCCAGGTGGTTGCTCAGCAGGGCGGCCAGATCCTCCAGCTATTCCCGCGTGTCGGCGGCGCCATCGTCGGAGCGCTGACCAATCCGGCTGTTCTCGCGTTCGCTGCGACGATCGGCATCATCGCGCTTGGTATCGCCCGCGCGGCCGACAATGCCGAGCGGCTGCGGAACGCGACGGCCGATCTGGGCCGCCGTGCGAACGGTGGCGACTATCAGGCGGCCGACATCTCGGAGCAGGAGCGTCAGCTAAAGCGTTTGGGCGCAAGCGCTGAGGATGCTCGTAAGGCAGTCGGGACCTTCCTGGACGCGGGCGTGCCTTCGCAGTCGCTCGCGCAGTTCGGCCGCGTCGCGAAGGAAACCGCCGACATTCTCGGCGTGGACCTGCCCGATGCGGCGCGCCAGATCACGACCGCGTTCACGGGCGGATACCAGGCTATCGCCGAGCTGGACAACCGGCTGAACTTCCTGACCGGGACGCAGCGCGAGCACATCCGGCAGTTGTTCGAGGAAGGGCGCGGCCAGGAGGCGCAGACCCTCGCCCTCGGCATCTACACGCAGAAGATGGACAGCGCGACCACGGCGGCGCGCGGTCCCTGGGCGTCGGCGAACCGCGAGCTGAAGAAGTCGTGGGACGACCTGCTCGAATCCTTCTCGAATACGAAGGTCATCCAGGCCGCGGCAGGCTTCATCAACGTGCTGGCCGGCGCGGTGAAGGGGCTGAGCGACGCCGTTGACGATGCGTCATCTGGCGGCGACCTGACCGAGCTGAAGGCCGACATGGCGGAGATTGTGGCGCTGAAAAAGGCGCTGAGCACTCCCGGCTTCACCGACACCAATTACGAGATCCGAAGCGACACGTCGCAGGACAAGCTACGCGAGCGACTGCGCAATCGAATCCGCACCTACAACGAAGCCGCGCGGCGCCAGAATCAGCCGACGCTCGACGACAACGGCAACGCCGTGGCAGCTCCGAAGCCCGCCGCAGCGGCTCCTGGAACGCCCGGCGCAACGACGCAGGGTGATACGCCGCTCGCCCGGCAGCGCCGCGATCGTATCGTTGCGATCAACGACGAGGACGAGCTGCAGAAGCTGCGTGACGCTGGCTCCCAGCGCCTGCTAACCGCGGCCGAGCGTACTCGCCGGACGCAGCTCGCCGGTGCCGTCGCGTTTCGCCAGGAGCAGGACGCAGCGGTCGGTGCGATCCGTCGCCAGAACGCCGAGGCCCATGAGGGCGTCGCCATCGCGAAGGAAACCGAGACACAGCAAGATCGCATCCGCGCCAAGGCGCGGGAGGCGCTGCAAGAGCGCAACCAGACGATCCAGCGCTATCTCCAGCGGATCGGTGCGGCCGAGGGCGGCGCAGGTCCGAACCGCGCCGGCTCGTCAGCGCTGGGCATCGGCCAGTTCACGCGCGGGACGTTCGTGGACACCTATCGTCGGGCGAACCCCGGCACGCGCCTCAACGACGATCAGATCGCCGATCTGCGTCGCAACCCCGCGGTCGCGCAGCAGATCCTGGACGTGTTCACGCGCCAGAACGCGCTGTTCCTGGATAAGCTGCACCAGACGATCAGCGGCGCCAACCTCTACCTGATCCATTTCCTCGGTCAGGGCACTGGCGGGGCAGCGTTGCGGGCGCCCGGCAGCACGCCGATTGACCAAATCATTCGCCGCAACGATCCGAACGCGGAAACGGTGCTGCGTCAGAACCGCGGCTACCTGTTCGACAAGGACAAAGGGCGCTACCGCACCCGCGCTGAGCTTCAGACGTTCCTCGGCAACCGCGTGGGGGATGCGGCCGGCATCGGCGGCGAGGATCGTGGCGCCGCGGTGGTGGCGATCGAGACCGAAGAAGCCCGCCTGATCGAGGCCGCGCGCCAGAAGCAGGAGGAGCTGAACCAGGCGATCCGGCATGGCAACGAGGATCGCCAGCGCGGCATCGACGCCCAGCGCGCCCAGGACGGAAAGTTCGGCACCGGGCTGATCGACGTGCAGCGCACGCAGGCCGGCACCAACGCTGTCGACGAGCTGCGCCAGCGGGTCGAGGACATCAATCGTGCGCTGCCGCCCGGCTCTCCCCTGGTCAGCGTGACCGATGAGCAGGTTGCAGAGGTTCGGCGCTTGGCGGAAGCCCTGTTCGACGTGCAGCACGCGCGCGAGCGCATCGCGGCGCAGCGCGACGACGCCGAGCGGCCGATCAACGACCTCCAGGAGCAAAAGGCGCTGCTGGAGCAGCAGGCGGAGTTCCTGCGCTCGATCGGTGACAACGACGGCGCCGAGCGCATCGAGCAGCAAATCCGCGGGATGAGCGGGGCGATTGGTGAGGCGATCGACCGGGCCATCGCGTTTTACTCGGCGCTGACTGAGGCCCAGCGCATCGCGCTCGGCATCCTGGACGATCGCCAGCTCCAGATCATCCTCGACCGACTGCGCCAGTTGAAGGAGACGACGCAGGAATGGGGCCGTATCGCTGGCCTCTCCGCGCAGGATGTCGCGCGCGCGTTCGCCAGCGCAGCGGTTAACGCCTTCACGAACTTCATCAACAAGGTCGCGGCAGGTAAGAACGTCTTCAAGTCGTTCATTGAGGGCATCCGCGAGTTTGCGGCGCAGTTTATCCTGTCGATCGCGCAGATGATCCTGCAGCTGCTCGCGTTCGCCGCGGCGGTGACGATCCTGCGCGCCCTGGGCGTTCCAGTTCCGGCCAATGCCTTCGGCTTCTCCTCGCATCACACCGGCGGCATCGTCGGCCAGGGGTCGGGACAGCGCCGCAACGTGTCGCCGCTGCTGTTCGCTGGAGCCATGCGCTATCACACCGGCGGCATCGTCGGACTGGCACCGGACGAGCAGGGCATCATCGCCAAGAAGGGCGAGGAGGTGCTGACCGAGAACGACCCGCGTCACCGCAACAACGGTGGCGGTGCGAGCCAGAGCGCGGCCGGCGGCGACCGGGGCACTTCGGTGTTCAATGTGTTTGACCCTGACCACCTGTCCGAGCTGCTGCTGCGCAGCCCGGCGGGCGAGAAGCATGTCATCAATATCATCAGCGACAACAAGTCGGCAGTGAAAGCGGCAATAAGCTAATGGCGGATCAGGTCATCAACGGCGCCCCTCTATGGCCGCTTTCCCCGAATTGGCGGAGCCCGTACTCGGTCAGCTACGAGTATAAGACGGACATTTTCACCAGCCGGTCAGGCAAGGAGCAGCGCCGCGCGCAGCGCACGACGCCGCGCAAGGTGGTCAAGTTCACCGTCACCCGCACCAAGGCAGATGCGCGCACCTTCTCGCGTTTCCTGACCTTGTATCAGGGGCCTTTGCTCGCCCTTGCGGACTCCGCCCGTTTCGCCCGGATCAAAGCGCCGATTGAGCCCAGCGGAACCGTGTTCCCCGTGGATGACGCAAGCGCCCAGTGGCTGAATGGTGGGGCGAGCGTGGCGCTGTATTTCGGCGGCGCCTACCTGGCAGCCCAGGTCAAGTCGGTTGATCGCGACGCCAACCTGGTCACGCTCACCGCTGCAACGGGCCGCGCGTGGCCTCCGGGCACGAAGATCCACCCGATCCTACGCGGGCGCTTGGACAACCAGGTTGGCGTCAAGAACTATCACGATCGCACGATTGACGCGGACATCAGCTTCAACATCGAGCCGGGCGTCGTTCAACCTGACGACACCGGGTCGGCGTTCGAGGTGTTCAATCGCCGCGAAGTGTTCATCTTTCGCCCGAACATGATCCAGCCTGTCGAGGGCAGCTATCGGCGCTTGATCGACCAGGTGGACTTCGGCCGCGGTCGAATCCAGACGTACCTGCCTGTCGCGTTCTCGACACGCACTAAGCAGTTCCAGATGCTGCTGCCGACACAGGCCGATCGGCAGGCGCTCGTCGGGCTGTTTCAGCGCATGAAGGGCCAGCGCGGCGAGTTCTATATGCCGTCCTACGAGGACGACTTCACGCCGCTCGCTGGCGCGGCCGACGCGCTGACGGCCACCTTCGCCGGCACACTGCTCGACGAAGTGTTCCAGGCCGATGACGTGCATCGCGCGGTGGTGTTGTTCGATGCGAACGGCAACCGTTTCTATCGCTCAATTACCGCATCTTCGAACGATGGTGTCAACACGACACTCACTACCGACATCGGCTGGCCGGCCAATCTTGTTGGCGGCGGGATCACGATCAATTGGTTGCTGGTGCATCGTTTTGCGGTGGACATGCTGTCAATCGACTGCATCACCGATGAAGTCGGCCAAGCTCAGTTGTCGGTGGTCAGCTTGGAAGACCTGCCGGTTTCAGACACCGACTCTATCTTTGACCCGCCAGGGCTCGATGGCGCGGCGGAATGGGTGCTCCGCAACTGGGGCTTTGCCTTCTTTGTCAGCCGCATTGCTGATCCCTTCGACTTCCTGGTCAACACTGCATACCCCTACGATACTCGGTCGATCGGCGTGCGTGGTGTCAACAACGCAGCGACTGGCTTTGATGGCCTTATGTCTAAATACCGCAAAACCTTCGCAGGAAAGTAAACGATATGTCGTTTTCCAACTACGAGTCGTCGCGCTTTTCCGGTGAGCCCGTTAATCTCTACTTCTTCCGTTATGGTCCTAACGCGAAGAACTACTATGCTTACACGGACGCCGAAGTGCCAATCCCGTTTGGGCTTGATGACGACGGCGACCCGATCACCTATGTCTCGATCGCGATCGACCGCGGCAAAATCACCTCCTCGGGATCGCTCGATAAGGTCAATGTGACCGTCACGACACCGCACGACTCTGAGCTGGCGAACCTCTATCTCGCCTATCCGCCGTCCTATGTGACGACGCTCGTCATGTATCAGGGCCATGTCGATGACACGGACATGGAGTTCAAGGTCGTCTGGAGCGGGCGTGTCATCTCGTGCGCGCGAAAGGGGTCCAAGGCCGAGTTCACCTGCGAGCCAATCAGCACCTCGCTTCGTCGAAACGGCTTGCGTCGGCGCTACCAGTACGGCTGCCCCCATGTCCTCTACGGCGACGATTGCCGAGCCTCCAAAGCCGCCGCGACCACCAGCGTCTCCCTCGCGGCGGTTGCCGGATCGCGCATCACGTTGCCGGCCGGCTGGGAGGGCCAGAGTCGAGCCGGTAAGTTCCTCCAGGGGATTGTCGAATGGACGAGCCCCGGCGGCGCCCGCGAGGTGCGAACCATCCTGCGCATCGAGAACGGCGGGCTGACCTTCCTGCTGAGCGGCAACACACGCGGACTAAGCGTTGGCGCATCCGTGAACATGATCCTGGGATGCAACCACAAATCCGGCACCGATGCGCAGCCTGATGGTGACTGCGGCCCGCTGCACAACAACGTGCTCAACTTCGGCGGGCAAGAACGCATCCCGTTCAAGAACCCAATCGGCCTCGTGAACAGCTTCTACTGATTGAAGCCTGTTCAACCCCAGCTTGAAACCCGCTCAATCTAGCGGTTTCACCAAAATAGTGATAATCTTGCGACATGGCTTTTCTCGTCCTTCTCGCCATCGCGGTGGCGCTGCTGGTCGTCAGCTATGCCCTTATGCCGAAGCCGAAACAGCCGAAACCCGGCTCGGTGCAGGATCTCGACAATCCGACTGCTGAGGCAGGCCGCGAGATCCCCGTCATCTTCGGAACGATCACGGTGAAGGGCCTCAACGTGCTCGACTTCAGCGAGAAGTCGATCCGCTCCTACGAGGTGAAGGCGTGACGATCATCACCATCCAGGACGTGCGCGACGCCGGCTATTGCGCGTCCGGCGCTCGACGCTGGTTCGAGTCCTACGGCTTCGACTTCCGCGACTTCATGCAGAACGGCATCGACCAGGAGCGCTTCCTCGCGACCGGCGACGCCATGGCGCAGCGCGTGGCAGACCTGAAGGCGGAGCGCGCCAATGGGTAAGGGCGGCAGCGCGAAGCAGCAGGTCAACGAATACAACGTCTCGATCCATTTTGGCGTCTGCGCCGAGCTGGATGCGATCACCGGCATCTATGTCGGGGAGAAGCAGGCGTGGTCGGGAAAGCTGACCAGCGAAGGCGCCATCTCCGTCCAGAACGAATACCTGTTTGGCGGCCCGAAGAAGGAAGGTGGCGTCCGCGGGATCGCCTACTACCTGCCGGGCGGTCGAACGCAGGTGCTGCCCACGGGCCTCGCCGGCCGTCGCGGACTCACGAGCAGCACCTCGCCGGCCTATCGCGGCCTGGCGAGCGTTTACTTCGTCGGCTCCATGGCGCCGGGTCTGGGCTTCTACTGGGGCGCGACGCCCTACCTTCAGTCGGTGTGGATCACGGGGCAGCGGGCGCCCAAGGGGCTCGATCCCGCCTATGCAATGATCGGCAATCAGGTCGCAGGCTCGTTCGACGGCTACACAGCGACGATCGCAGGCGCGACTGCCACGCTCTCGGACGGTGTGCTTGGCAATGTCGGAACACACAGCGCCAGCATCTCCGTGAGCAACACCACCGGAGTCGAGACAATCGTCCTGGATGGCACGACGGTGCAGATCCAGCCGTATGTCACCGACGACGGCGGCAACGAGCAGCCCGGCCTGACGATCGTCATCGAAGGCCAGGAAGTCGATGCGAGCGCGACCAATCACGCGACTGTCGGAGGCATCTCGGTCACGGTGAACGGCTTCAATGCCGGCACGCGCACCTGGAACGTGCTCATCACCATGGGCAGCGCAGACGGTACGGACGCCAACCCGGCCCATATCGTCTATGAGTGCCTTACCAACGGCACCTGGGGGATGGGTGCGACGAACGCCCTGGTCGATCAGGTGAATATGGAAGCCGTGGGGCAGGTGCTCTACCATGAGGGCTTCGGCATGTCGCTCCAGTGGACCCGCGAGTCCGCGATCGAGCAGTTCATCGGCGAAGTCCTCGACCATATTCAAGCGGCGCTCTACGTCGATCCCGATACCGGCAAGCTCACGCTGAAGCTGTTCCGGGACGACTACAACCCGACCACGCTGCCGCTCATCAGCCCCGACAACGCCGTGCTGGACAACTTCCAGCGCAAGCTGTGGGGCGAGACGGTCAACGAGATCATCGTCACCTGGACCAATCCTGCCAACGAGCAGGAAGAAACGGTCACGCAGCAGGATCTGGGCAACATCACCGTTCAGGCGGCGACTGTGTCCGACAGCCGCAACTACTACGGCCTGCGCAATGCGGACCTGGCAACGCGCTGCGCGATCCGAGACGTGCGTCAGTCGTCGGCGCCGCTGGCGAGCGTGGACGCGCTGCTCGATCGGACACAGTGGAACCTGAAGCCGGGCTCGGTCGTGCGACTGACGTGGCCCGAATACGACATCGTCAACCTGGTCATGCGCGTGGTCAACATCGACTATGGCAAGATCGGCAGCCCCTCGATCACGGTGTCGCTGCTGGAGGACATCTTCAGCCTGGAAAGCGCTTCGTTCGATAGCTCGCCTACGTCGGGCTTCACCAGCGGCGTCCAGCCCCCGACGCCGATGGATCATGTCCGCGTCATCACCAGCCCCGCGTATTTCGCATCTCGCTTCCTCAGCTCGGCCGACGCCGCGGCGCTGACCTATCCTGACGTGCTGGCGGCAGTGCTCGGCGCCACCAGCAATCCCGACGCATCCTTCTACGAAACCGTTGGCGTTACCACGCTGCCGAACGGGACGCAGGCGGCCGAAGTGCGGTCTACGCACGGCCTTCTGGGCTATACCACCCTGACGAGCGCTCTGGCCGAGGAAGCCTTCACGACTATTCCGGCTTTCGCGCCGAGCACGCCTGGCATTGGTCCGAACGTCGCCGGCTTCGTGTTCATCGGCGATGTCACCGAACGGACGATGGAGATCGCCCTCATCGAGTCGTTCGACGAGAATGGATGGCGCCTGGCCCGCGGTGTGCTCGATACGGTGCCACGCGCCTGGCCCGCCGGCACCGGCATCTGGTTCTACGACATTCGCAACACCTTCATCGACGATGAGCGGCAGTCCGATGGTGAAGCCGTGAGCTTCAAGTTCCTGACCGTCACCTCGCTCGGCGTGCTCGACGTTTCAGCCGCGCCGATCCAGGGTGCCACGTTGACCGGCCGCCCCTATTATCCGAACCGCCCGGCGAACGTGGCGATTGCAGGTCAGGCTTTCGGCACCGTGGATTTGTCCGCGACCGCGCCCGCAACGGTGAACATCACCTGGGCGAATCGCAATCGCACGCTCGAAGATGGTGCGGTGCTGCGGTGGACTGATGCGACAGTGACGCCCGAGGCTGGTCAGACGACCACGATCAAGCTGACCAAGACAACCGATGGCAGCGTGATAACAACGATCGACGGGTTGACTGGCACGTCCTACGACCTGGCAGCTACGGCCTTCGGCACCGAGTTCCAGGCGGATGTGACTATCACTGCCAAGCGGGACGGCTACGAGTCGCTGATGGGAGTGACGCGCCGCGTGCGCATCAAGCCTGATCCGGCCAACCCTGGGAGCGATCCCGGCACGCCGACGACGCCGACCGACCCAGGAGGTTATACTCCGCCCGAGTCCTATCCTCCGCCGCAGGAACCGCCGCGCTATTGCGTGGAGGAGACGGCGCGCGTGCTGTTGGCCTCGCCCAACCGGCGCTCGCAGGGCGCTACGATCCTGGCCCGCGATCTGGAGCCCGGCATGTGGGTCTGGACCCGCGCTGAGGACGGTGGCTGGGGCGCGTTCGAGGTGACGGCGGTCGCGCTGGTCGAGGAGCCTGTCCTGCGCGCAGCGGGCTACCCGCGAGCCACACAGGATCACCGATTCTGGACCGGCGCCGGCTGGACCACCATGGGCGAGCTTGGGACCGAGGACGGTCGCGCGATCGTCGCCAAGATCGCCGTGCGCGATGCGCGGACCTACGTCACCGTGCAGCCGGACGGCACGCTCTTGCTCAACCACAACATCAAGCAGAACCAGCTCGAACAATACCAGTAGGGGTCCGACGCGGCCCCTTCCACAATCTGTTGCGTTCTGATATTCACTAAAAAGGTGAAAACCTTGACAAGTACAGAGCCCCAAACCTTCGCGGAGCGACTGCGCGGCATCATGAGCTGGATGCTGTTCGGCGCGGGTGTCGCTTGCACCCTGCTGGCGGTCGGTGCGCTCATGATCGTGTGGCGCGGCGGCTGGCCTGCGGGCACCGAGACGCAGCGTCTCACGATCATTGGCTGGACGCTCATCGGCGCGCTCATCGGGATGCTCGCAGTGATCGTGAGCTTGGCGATCGGCGGCCCGGTCGGCCGGTTCAAGGGCAAGGTCAACATGCGGGGCGCCGAGTTCGAGGCGGTGGACGACGTTCCCCCGCCAGTCGCCACCGTCACCACCACCACGTCTGTTGCGACGCCAACCTCGGGAGTGTCAGCATGAGCATCGTCGGCGACCTGTTGAAGGTCAGCACCATTCCACAGCGTATCGTGCTCGGCGGCGCTGCCGTCGCCCTGGTCGCGGCAACCGGCTACAACGTCGTCCAGGCGATCGACAACCGCCACCTCTCCAAGCAGGTGACGCAGCTCGACGGTCGTATCAACGACCCCCGCACCGGCTACGTCGTGCGCCTGAGCCAGGCGGAGACGAACACGGCGACCTGCACGACCGCAGTCGGCCGCCAGACGGCCGCGATCAAGGCGCAGGGGCAGCGCGACGCTGCCACGCTGGCCGCAGTGCAGGCCCGCTACGATCGCGAGCACACCGCCCGCGTGAAGGCTGAAAACTCCGCCGCCGCCATCCTCGCGCACAAGCCGCAGGGCGCGACCGTCGCCGATCGCGTCGCGGACGTGGATGCGCAAATCCTGGGAGACCTGAAGTGACCCGTCGCCTCGCCGTCCTCGCCGCGGCAGCAATGCCGCTCGCCGCCTGCGCCGGCCGGCAGACGCCGCCCCCGCAGCCGATCCTCACGCCGATCGAAGTCGCCGTCCCCGTTGCGACGGGCTGCGTGCCTCCGAACCTCGCCGCTGCGCCGGACTATCCCGACACCGACCAGGCGCTGCGCTCGGCCCCGGACGCGGCGAGCCGCTATCAGCTCCTCTACGCCGGCCGGAAGGTTCGTGTCGGCCGTCTGGGCGAGCTGGAGACTGTCGTCGCCGGCTGCCCGAAGGCGACCGCGCGATGAGCCAGGGGATTGGGCTGCCTGACGGCTCCCTTGGCGGTATCGCCTACGACGCGCTCGACATGGCCCGGCAAGCGGATGCCAAGGCCGAGAAGGCAATGGACGCGGTCGACTCGCACGAGGACATCTGCGCCGAGCGCTACAAGAACATCAACGAGAAGATCGGCACCATTTTCAAGCTGCTCGCTTGGGGCGGCACGACGGCGCTGATGCTCATCCTGGGGCTGCTTGGCTTCCTCGCAAAGACGCAGTTCGACTCCATGAAGGCGCGCGACGACACGACGCAGCAAATCGCCGAGATCCTGCGCCGTCAGTCGCCGCCTCCGCAGGTGATCGTGCAGCCCGCCCCTGGAGCAACCACGACAGGAGCGAGCGTTGAACGCCAGCCGTAAAACCATCGACGCCTCGCTGAAAGACCACCTCAGCACCGAGAGCCAGCGCGCCGCTATCGACGCGATGATCGAGCACGGCACCACCCGCAGGGCGGCCGAGGCCCTGGGCGTCCACCACAGCTATATCGCCAAGGTCGTGGCCCTTGCCGAGCGCCGCGCGCGCACCGCCGGCTTTGTCCCGCGCGAGGTGACGACGCAGTACGACGAGGAAGGCAACGAGACTGGATCGAGCGTCAAAGCCACGCCCGCATCGTTCGCGGAGCCGGGCGGCGTCGGGGCCGGTCCTGTGCGCGACGGGTTCGACGGCTACATCATCAAGGGCGCCTCGACCAACTTCGACGCCGAGGGCAACCAGCGCCAGCAGTGGATCAAGACCAAGGTCGATGATGTCGCCCGCGTCGCCGCCCTGCGCGACGCCCTGGATGCCGCGGCGGAGGCGTTGCCGCGCGAGCGTCGGATCAGCCGCAAGGGCGCCGCGCTCAACGCCAAGCTGCTCAATCTGTTCACGCTGACCGACTGCCACATCGGTATGATGGCTTGGCACCGCGAAGGCGGCGAGAACTGGGATCTTCGCATCGCCGAGGACACCTTGGTCGCCGCCTTCGCCGAGATGATCGAACGGGCGCCGCGCGCGCGGACCGCGATCGTCAATCAGCTCGGCGACTTCCTGCATTTCGACGGGCTCGACGCGGTGACGCCGACAAACCGGCATCTGCTCGACGCAGACGGGCGGTTTCACAAGATCACGAAGGTCGCGATCCGCGTGCTGCGCCGGGTCATCAACATGGCGCTGGAGACGCACGAGCGCGTCCACGTCATCTGCGCCGAGGGCAATCACGACATCGCGTCGAGCGCCTGGCTCGCGCTGCTCCTGGCGGCAATCTACGAGGACAACCCGCGCGTCACGGTCGATGACTCGCCACTGCCGTTCTATCGCTACCGCTTCGGCAAGACGCTGCTCGGCTTCCATCACGGTCATTGCAAGAAGAAGGAGTCGCTGCCCGAGCTGTTCTCGCAACAGTTCCGCGCCGACTGGGGGCTGACCGAGCATACCTACATCCATTGCGGCCATCGCCATCACTTCGAGGAGAAGGATAAGGCGGGCACGCGGGTGATCGAGCACGCCACCCTGGCAGCCCGCGACGCCTATGCCGCGCGCCACGGCTATCATGCCGCGCGTCAGGCGCTCGCGATCACCTACCACGAGGACTTCGGAGAATGGGGCCGCGCCACGGTCACGCCCGAAATGCTGTCCATCGTTTCACTAAAATAGGGAATCTGCCGTGACGGAGTGGCGCAAGGTTCCCTCATATCCTCTGCTGGAGGCTGGCGACGACGGCTCAATCCGAGTTCGGGGTGAGGCTGACGTGTTGCACTCGCACATCGCCCCGAACGGCTATCTGCGCATTTCCAGCCGAACGCTTTTCGTGATCGGCTCGGCATACGTCCATCGCCTTGTTTGCGAGGCGTGGCACGGCTGCAGCGACCTGCCGTTCGTGCGTCACCGGAACGGTCGCAAGCTGGATTGCCGGCCCGACAATCTCGCCTGGGGCACCCGGCAAGACAACGCAGACGACATGGTTCGGCTGGGCGAGTCCGCGCGCGGCGAGCGACACGGGCGGGCCAAACTCAGCGCTGAGCATGTCCTCGCGATCAGGGGCGACTGCCGCCGGCAGGCCGACATCGCTGCCGAATACGGCGTCAGCAAAAGCCTCATCGGACAAATCAAACGAAAGGAAGTCTGGCAATGACCATGACCACGCGCGCCTTCATGGCCGGCTCGATCAAGACGCACGAGGGCGTGCTGTCGATGAACCCAAATGACAATGGGAATTGGTTCAGCGCCGCGCGGTACAAGGCTGGCCTGCCCCAGAAGCGAGGCATGGGCACCCTGGTCGGCTCGAAGTACGGTGTCACCGCCTATGCGCTCGCGAGCTTCACCGGCGACAACGACATCCAGCCCTGGGAAATGGCCGCGCTGACCTTCGACAAGGCCGTGGACATCGCGGAGCACATCTACGTCAAGGCGCCGCGCTTCGACCTGCTGACGCCCAGTCGCTGCACGCTCTCGATCATCGACAAAGGCTGGGGCTCAGGTCCGGGCCAGGCGACCAAGCTGCTGCAGCGCATGATCGGCGTGAACAACGTGGACGGCAAGGTCGGCCCCGCAACCGCGGCAGCGTATGCAGCCTGGCACACCCGACTGGGCGAGGAAGAAGCTGCGCGCCGGTGGGCGGCCGAGCGTATCAAGTTCGACACGATGCTCGCGACGAATGAAGGCCCGAACGATCCTGACCGGATCTTCCTGAAGGGGTGGAATAACCGCACCAACTCGTTCCTCCCCGGCACGAGTTGGTGGCGATCGGCGGCCTAGCCGATCAGGAGCTGGATGCCGATAACCGAGCAGAAGCCGACCTCGACACCTTCAAACCTGCCTCCCGCCGTGATCGCACGCACGACCGTGCCGAACAGGGCGGGATTTTCTTGTTCGCTGATGATCGCCATCAGCACCGTCGCGTACTCGCGGCCGGTCGCGCAGTCCTGCTCGTAGGAGCCACTGCGTTCCGGTGCCCACTCGCTGCCCCTCATGCCCGGCAGCGTCATACCCTCTACCATTCCCCGAATCTCCGCGCTCCACCGTGGAACAAGTTGAAAGGTATTCAGGTTTATCCAACATTGGAAGGGGGAAAATCTGATGCTTCTCACATATTCGGATATATCTCACTCACGTCCGAAGGTTCGCGTGTGGCAGAGAGGCCGTATGTCAGATGCACGCCCCTCACTGTATGATCTCCTGATGGCGATAAAGCCGGAAAATCTCACACCGAACGCCTGGGCGTCGCGGGCGAAGGTAAGCCGCAGCTTCTTTACCGACGTGCGCAACGGCACGACGCCGAAAACGAGCACGCTGGAGAAGGTGCTCGGCGTCGTCGGCTACACGATGGCCCAGTTCTATGACCTGCCGAACGCCGCGAGCGTAGCGCCGATCAGCGAGCCCGCGCCCAGGCAGAAGCTCCCGTTCACTCGCGGCACCGAAGCGATGGACGTGCCGCTGCTCGGCACTGCCCAGGGCAGCGACATGGAGGTGAAAGAGGACGGCACGATCGTATTCGTCGAGCGCATGGATTTGAGCATGGGCAACGTCGTGGACTTCGTCCGCCGCCCGGAGTCGCTTGCGGCGCGTCGCGAGGTATATGCAATCACCGTTGTCGGCGACAGCATGGCGGATCGCTACTGGGAAGGCGACCCGGCCTATGTCGATCCGAAGCGACAGCCACGCGCTGGCGACTTCGTGGTGGTCCAGCTCCGCGACGGCCATGACGACGTGCGTCTCGCGCTGCTGAAGAAGTTCGTTCGCCGCACCTCGCAGGAGATCGAGCTGGAGCAGACGAACCCCGCCGTTCGCTTCACCGTACCGATCGAGGAGGTGGCAGCCGTCCACCGGGTCATCCCGTGGAACGAGATTGTGTTCTTTTGACAGTGGGTAAAATAGTGGGTAAATCACTAAATTAGTGACGGAGTTCGAATCCCTCCCGCTCCGCCATATTTTCGAATACATCTTTAAGCTTAGTGGCTTCGTCCAGGTCGGATGGGCAGCTCAACCTTAGAACCCACATACCATTCTCGGTTTTCGTGAAAGTCTAATGCCGGGCTTTGCGAATCTATCTGTCATCGCCCAGGCTCCCTTTTCCGGTCTGCAGGCCATAGGATGTGTCACTCACCGCGGTGGATCGCGGCGTGCGGGCGGGGTTGCGAGAGATGTGATGCAACATTGGGCATTTTCGCGCGGATTGGGCGGTATCCTGGTGCTGATCGATTTCGCGAGACGGCATGGCATGTCGCTGAGCGACACGCTGGCGGAGAGCGGGATCACGCAGGCGCAGCTTCGCCAGCCGAACGCGGACGTGGCGGCCACCCAGGAATTGCGCGTCATCGCCAATATCGTCCAGCGCCTCGGCGATCCCGTACGCCTGGGATTGGACATGGGGCTGAGCTTTCATTTCGCGACCTATGGCATCTGGGGGTTGGCCCTGATCAGCAGCGCGACCGGTCGGGACGCGATGCAATTCGCCTTGCGGTCGCTGCCGCTGACCCACGCCTTTACGACGATCGACTATGAGGAAACCGAGCACCACGCCGCATTGGTCTTCGGTGAGCCGGGCCTGCCGGCCGATCTGGAGGCCTTCCTGATCGCACGGGACATGGCCGCGGCCTCGCTTCTGCAGCGTGAGGTCATGGGGCCGGACTTTGTCCTCAGGCGCTTCACCCTCGCGATGTCGCGACCGTGCGAGGACACGGCAGCGCTGCCCGACATCCTGGGTGCCGAGGTGGAACTGGGCGCGGGGTGCAATCGGATCGTCTTCGACCGTGTGTTTCTGGAACGACCGCTGCCGCAAGCCAATGCCGCGACCGCCGCGATGTGCCAGACCCTGTGTCGGCATCAGCTGGACCGGCAGCCTGCCAGCCCGCCGATCGCCGGATTCGCATCCCACTATCGCAACGCTGCGCCAGCGAGCGCGCCGGTCCGGCTGACGGAACTCGCACGGATGACCAACGTCAGCGAGCGAACGCTCAAGCGCCGGCTAAAGGCGGAGGGCACGTCCTTCCGCGCCTTGTTCGCCGAAAGCCGGCGCGCACGGGCGGAAACCCTGTTGGCAGCCAATCGCCTGTCGATCGGCGACATTGCCGCGGAGCTGGGTTTCAGCGACCTGTCGAGCTTTTCGCAGGCGTTCAAGCGATGGACAGGCGTGGCGCCCAGCGCCTACCGTCGGCAGGCGTTGGGAGGAGAGACCTCAGGCGACTGACCGATGGTCCGCCGCATAGGCGTTCGAGCCGAGGATCAGGTCCGCCGCCTTTTCGCCGATCATCGCAGTCGGCGCCTGCGTATTGCCGCTGACGAGATGGGGCATGATCGAGGCGTCCGCGATGCGCAGCCCGGTGACGCCGCGAACGCGCAACTGCGGGTCGACGACGGAGGCGGCATCGCTGCCCATGCGGCACGTACCGACGGGGTGATAGATCGTGTCGGCATGGTCGCGGATGAGGTGGCGCAACGTGTCGTCGTCGTCCTGGCCGGTGCCATAGATCGGGCGTCCCTTCAGCCGCGCGAGCGCAGGGGCCGCGATGATCCTCTGCGAGATACGCGCGCCCGCCAGCAGCGTATCCATGTCGCGCGGATCGGACAGAAAGCGGGGATCGATGACCGGGGCATCGCGCATGTCGGCGCTGCGCAGCCGTAGCTCGCCGCGGCTGTAGGGGCGTAGCGCGCAGACATGGAGCGAATAGCCGCGACCGAGGTGGATCTTGCGATTGTGGTCGTCGACGACACCCAGGCAGAAATGAAGCTGAAGGTCGGGGCGGGACAGATTCGGATCGCTTTTCACGAATCCGCCCGCTTCGGCGACATTGGTGGTCAGCATGCCGCGGCCCTTGCGCATCCAGGGATACAGGTCGCGTATGCCGCCGATCGCGGTGGCACCGCTGACGCCGAACAGCCCGGATGCGGCCGAACGCGCGCTGATCGTATAATCGATATGATCCTGTAGATTCTGGCCGACCCCCAAGAGGTCGTGGACGACGGGAATGCCGTGGCGCGCCAGTTCGGCCGCGGGGCCGACGCCGGACGTCATCAACAGTTGCGGGGTGCCGAACGCCCCCGCGGCGAGAATGACCTCCTGCCGCGCGGCAAGTCGGTGCTCCGCGCCGCCGCGCCGATAGCGGACGCCGGCCGCGCGCAGGCCATCGAAGGTGATGCCGGTGCAGAGCGCATCGGCGATGACGACCAGGTTCTGGTGGCCGGCCACCATACCCAGATAGGCGGCGGCGGCGTTGAACCGGCGTCCGGCCTTCTGGAACACCTGATACGCGCCGATGCCTTCCTGCTCGGGGCCGTTGAAGTCGCCGTTATGCGAATAGCCGCATTGACGCGCGGCTTCGATGAAGGCCGCGGTCGCGGGATTGGGCTCGCGCAGATCCTCGACGCGCAGCGGCCCGCCCGTGCCGTGGAGCGCATCGGCGCCGCGGGCATTGTCTTCGGCGCGCCGGAAATAGGGGAGGACATCATGCCATCCCCATCCCGAACATCCCTCGGCGGCCCAGCCGTCGAAATCCTGCGGCTGTCCCCGGATGTAGATCATCGCATTGATGAGGCTCGACCCCCCAAGGCCGCGCCCGCGGGGCTGATAGCCACGCCGTCCGCCGAGCGCAGGCTGCGGTTCGGTCTGATAGGCATAATTGTGGCGGCCTCGAAAAGCGACGAGGCCGGCAATGCCAAGCGGGATATCGGAGAGTATGGACGCGCGTGCCGGTCCGGTTTCCAGCAGCGCGACCGTGCGGTCGGGACGGGCGGCGGCAAGGCGTGCGGCGACCGCGCAACCGCCGGGGCCTGCTCCCACCACGATATAGTCTGCCGTCTCGATCATCATCCTGCTCCTCTCGATGCCCGCTCTTGCGGCGGGGCCGTCCTGTCCTTCGTGGGATCGTCAGCTGGTCTGGCTCATCATCCTGCGGACGAGCCGGTCGGGCGCAAGGTCGACGAGCCGCCGCATCAGGCCCGTCATCCTGCCCACAGGCCAATGCACCTTGCCCGGATCGTTCCTCGCCGTGGCCGCCGCATGGACGGTGCGTGCGACGTCGGACGGTGTCAGCCTGGCGCCCATGCGGTCGAAGCTGCGCGCGGTCATCCCCTGAACCATGTCGGTGCGGACGAACAACGGCATGACATCGACGACGCGGATACCATCCGCTTGCCATTCGATGTTGAGGGCCTCGGTCAGCCCCCGGATCGCGAACTTGCTGGCCGAATAGGTGGCGAGTTCGGGCTGGCCGTAGATCGCCGATGCGGACGACATGTTGACGATGCAGGCTCCAGGCCGGCCCGCCAGATAGGGGCGGGCGCTATGGCACCCCAGGATCGTGCCGATGACGTTGATCCCGATCAGCGACAGGTGACGTTCGATGGGCTGATCCTGGAAGGGGCCCGAGATCAGGATACCGGCATTGTTCACGAGCAGGTCGAGGCCGCCGGCATGGGCCACGAAGCGACGGAGCGCCGCGATCCAGGCCGTCTGGTCGGCCACATCCAGATGAAGCGCGATCGCCCGCCCGCCCAGTGCCGCGGCCACGACGGCACATTCGGCGGCATCGATATCGGCAACGCCGACCGTCCAGCCTTGCCCGGCGAACAGCTCTGCGGTCGCGCGGCCGATGCCGCGCGCCGCGCCGGTGATGATGACGCCGCCACGGCTCATGATGCCCGCTCCTCGGCAAGAGCCCGGCGACAGACCGCGGAATCGGCCGTGTCGATGGTGGGCGTGACGCGTGCGCGTGCAAATTCCGCAACGGTGCGCAGCGCCCGGCGGGCGGATTGGAGATATGCCGCCTGAAGGTGGAAGACATGCCACCGCTGCGCATGGATTTCGAGCCGGGTCTCGACCCCGCAGCGGCGCGCATGGGCTGCCAGCCGGACGGCATCCGACAGCAGGATTTCCTGATCGCCCGCCTGGATCAGCATGGGGGGAAGACCCGTCAGCGGGGTCCGCAACGGTCGGGCGGTGGCATCGTTGGCGGGCAGGCGATACCAGCCCAGCGCCTGTCGCAGCCATCTGCGCCGGATCATCGGATCGGCGACGCCAGAGCCGTTGCCCGGCAAGGATCCCGACAGGCTCGGATCGGTCACCGGCGACAGCAGCGCTAGGCCGGCGGGAAGGTCGTCCCCGTCGTCGCGCAGCGACAGGGTAAGCGCCAATGCGAGTGCACCCCCCGCGGAATCGCCGGCAACGACGATCCGTTCGGCCGGGTAACCGGCATCCCGCATCGCCCGCCAGCAGGATCGCGCGTCCTGCAATCCGGCGGGATGGGGATGTTCCGGTGCAAGCCGATATTCGGGCACCCAGACCGGCAGTCCCGCCGCTGCCGCCAGTCGCGTCGTGACGGAGCGGTGCGACCGCGCGTTGCCGAGGCAGAAGGCGCCGCCGTGGAGGTACAGGATCGCACCCTCGTGCAGCACGCTCATTGTATCGCGCTCCGCTCGCGCGGTGCGATTACCTCGATCCGCAAACCGTTCACGTCCGCGCTGCGTCGCGTCACGCCCTTCACCCCCGGCATCAGGCCCGACAGCAGTGCCACGACGCCACGCTGGACCGCGATGGGGAAGGGCGGGCCGATCAGCGGCCGGAACGCAGCTCTCAAGAACAGACGGAGCGACTGCGCCGTCGTCCGCTCGACGATCCCCGACGGCGGCAACAGGGTCACCGCGCCCGACCGGGCCGACCGGTTCTGGAACGTATAGGCATCCAGGCTGCGGCGCCGCGTCAGCGCGCGATACGACAGGGTAAAGCCCGGCCAGTTGGTCGTGTTGCGCCCGCGCGCGTCGACGTACCAACTCTTGCACCCCGCCCAGACGGTGCGCGCGAGCCGATCCTGCACATGGCTGTCGTGGCGCCGGAACGCATCGCCCGCGACCTCGATCGTGTCGGCACCGGTGGCTTGCATGCGCGTGCGGCACCGCAGGACATGCGCGATCTGCGATTCGATCATGTAGACGATCGAGTTGTGGCCCAGATTGGTGTTGGGGCCGTAGAGCATGAAGAAGTTGGGGAAGCCGGGCACCGCCATGCCCAGATAGGCGCTGGCGCCGTCGCGCCAGGCATCGTTCAGCGCGATGCCTTGCCGGCCCCGGATCGTCATCGGCGACAGGAATTCGGTCGCGGCGAAGCCGGTGCCGTAGATCAGCACGTCGACATCGTGCGATCGTCCATCGACCGTCTCGACGCCGGTGGCGGTCAGGCGAGCGATGCGATCGGTGACCAGATCGACATTGGGTCGCGCCATCGTCGCGAGATAGTCGTCCGAGAGGAGCAGCCGCTTGCATCCCACCGGATAGTCGGGCCTCAGCTTGTCGCGCGTCAGCGGGTCCGCCACCTCCCGCGCGAGCATCCGGCGGAACGGCCGCGCGGCGGCGATCTCCATCAACCCCTTGAAGCGCGTGAACGCCAGCGCGCGCGATTCATAGCGCAGGTAGATGCCCAGCCGGTGCAGCCGCATCACCGACGGCACCGTGCGAAACCGGCGTTTCTCCCGCTCCGTGTACGGACGATCGGGTTTCGGCATGATGTAGGCGGCGGAGCGCTGGAAGACGCTGACCTTGCCCGCATCGGCGGCGATCTTCGGCACGAACTGGATGGCCGAGGCGCCGGTGCCGATCACTCCGATCCGTTTGCCCAGCAGCGGGATGGAGTGATCCCAATGCGCGGAATGGAAGGCGGGGATGCGCAGATCCTCCTGCCCCTTTAGCACGGGTATGGCGGGGCGGCTCAATTGCCCGACGGCGCTGATCAGCAGGTCGGCAGTGAAGACGCCGCCATCCGCGGTCCGGACGGTCCAGCACGCCTCGGCCGCATCGAAGTCCGCGCCCAGCACCTCCGTCCCGAACCGGACATGGCGGCGCACGTCCAGATCGTCGGCGCAGCGTTCGAGATAGGCGTGGATCTCGGCCTGGGTGGCAAAGGCCCGCGTCCAATCCGGATTGGGGGCGAAGGAAAAGGAATAGAGGTGCGACGGGACGTCGCAGGCCGCGCCGGGATAGGTGTTGTCGCGCCAGACGCCGCCCACGGTGTCGGCCTTTTCCAGCACGACGAAGTCCTCGACGCCCTGGCGCTTCAGCCCCGCCGCCATGCCGATGCCGGCAAAGCCCGTGCCGATGATGATGGCGGACCATCGGCGGCCGGCGCCACGCTGTTCCTCGCCTGCTGCCGGGCGCGCCTGCGGCGGTGGCCTGCGCACCATCGTGTCTGCCGTGTCGATCGACATGCACCTCTCCCGTTGCCGATCACGCCGGCTGTGCAGGACAGGGTGGAACCTTGCGCGTCAGCGGGGAAGAGCGGGGAAGGCCATCACTTTATCGAATGGGCCAAACATGGCGTCGCTCGGATGGGATCGCTTGATATGGCAAGCGCCCCAACCAGCGCTCGCGCTCAGCCGCCATAGCGGCGGCGCCATTTTGCATAGGCGGCGGCGACGTTCGCGCCGGTGGTGTTGAACCAGGCATAGCCGTTGCGGCGTTCCAGACTGATGGCGTTGACGTCGTCGTGGATCGACCGGTCGCGGTCGCCGAAGACCGGGCGTTCGGTGGCCGGGTCATAGAAGCGCGCCCATAACGTTTTCGCGCCGGGCTGGTCGATCAAACGCCTGCCACCCGGTGCGGTGGCGTCCGTCCATGCATGGTTTTCGATGCCATGGGCGGCGAACCAGGCGGCGCCGGCGGTGATCGCCGCGCGCATCGCCGGCGATGGGTCGGGTTCCGCGATCAGAAAGCGCAGGACCGCGGCGCTTTCGGCGGTGGCGAGCGCGATCGGTTCGAAATTGCGGGCGCCGACCGGGCGGAGCGTGAGCGGGTCATATTGCTGCGCCCAGATCGTGCGCCGGCCGTCCACGACCACCTGCGTCGCGAGCAGCGTCGCCAGCGCGCGCGCCGCAGCCTCTCGCGCGGCGGTGCGCAACGCGGGGGGCACGAAGCCATAGTCACTGGTCCCGGCGGCGACACGCTGGAGCAGCGCGGTCGCGCGGAGCATCGCATCGTCGTTCAGCGTCAGCGCATCGTGATAGCCGCCCTGCAACGGATAGACCTGCGGCCAGCCACCCGACGGCTGCTGCGCCTGCAACAGATAGCGGATGCCCTGGGCGAAGGCGGTGCGATAGCGCGCGCCGTCGGCGCCCGGCCGCCCCGCCTGCGCGCGCGCCAGAAAGGCGAGTTCGGTCGTCGTCGCATCGTTGTCGATCGTACCCACGAAGCCCCAGCCACCCGCGAGATCGGCGGCCGCATGCGCGCCGGCCTTGCTGTCGAAGGGGATGTACATCTGGCCACGGACGCGGGCCGGCGTGCTGCGATCCTGGTTCTTGCCCCAGCCGCCGGTGGGCGTCTGGAAGCTGATGATATTGTCCGCGATCGCGCGGGCGGCGTCGTCGGCATACCAGGCCGGGTCGCGATCGAGCGGCATCGTCTTGATCTTGCCTTCGGGCGGCGGCGCCGGAATCGTGGCGAGGCCCTGCCGTTCGGCGGCCAGCGCCGCCTTGTCGCGCGCCATCGCGGCGGTCGAGCGTGCGATATACTCTTCCCACGCAGTCCGCTGCGCCGGCGGCAAGTCAGCCAGTCGGTCGACGGTCAGGGACGGGGGCGGCGCCATATGCCCGATCACCGTGGCGGCTGCCGGGGCCAGGGATGTGGCCAATATACACGCCAGAACAAAGCGTTTCATCGCGTGATCCTCTCCACCGTTCGTGTCTGTGAAGACCATCGTGCCAGCCAATGACACCGGTGACAATAAACGCTTGCGACTTTCTTCGAATCGAATAGCTTTAAGGCTGCCATCAGAGTTCAACGGGACCGCTGGCAAGGAGGGGGCAATGACAGATAGTATGACGCATTTACAACGGCTTGAGTTGTCGCGCCCTTTCTGGCGCAGGCCCATAATTACCGCGGCGGTGGCACCGGTTTCTACACTGTCTGTAGCCTCCTTCAGCGCCCGAACAACTTGCTATGACACCGGTAACAAAGGGTTTTTTGCTGCGGTGAACCGGTCTGCCGCCTGTTTCGAACGGGTGCGAATCGCCACCGCGTCGCTGCCCGAACCGCGAGCCCCTCACGCAACGATCTGACCGGCGACGGGGCATAGACCCCGCGCGGCACGCACGTCGACAAGGCCGGGTCCCATGAGGTCACCGGCCATATCCTGGGAGAAGATGATGACCTGTTCGACCATGCCCTTCCTCAAGCTCGGGGCGTCGCTCGGCGCGCTGTCGCTCGCCAGCCTGTTCGCCGGATCGGCGCAGGGACAGGCCACCCCGATCGCTCCGGCGCAACAGGCCGGTCCGGTCGCGAGCAGCGGCACCCCCGCGCCGACCCACACCGACGGCAAGGCGTCAGGCGCTCACGACACCGCGGCGAAGGCCACGCACACGCCATCGATCGTCGATGGCCAGAAGGGCGCGCACGCCGACAATTTCGATCCGACCCAGGATATCGTCGTCACCGGCTTTCGCGGGTCGATCCAGAATTCGCTCAACCAGAAGCGTTATTCGGACGTGCAGATCGATGCGATAAACGCGCAGGACATCGCCGATTTTCCGGACGCCAATCTGGCGGAATCGCTCCAGCGCCTGCCCGGCGTGTCGATCGATCGCGACAATGGCGAAGGGCGCGGCATCACCGTTCGCGGCCTGGGCGGCGATTTCAACCGCACGCGCCTCAATGGGATCGAGGCGCTGTCCACGGCGGGATCGAACGATTCGGGCACCAGCCCCAATCGCAGCCGCAGCTTCGATTATTCGACCTTCGCCTCCGAACTGTTCAGCGCGCTGAAGGTGCAGAAAACCGCGTCGGCGGAAACCGACGAAGGCTCGCTCGGCGCGACGATCGATTTGGAGACGGGCAAACCCTTCGATTTCAAGGGAACGCGCATCGGCGGGTCGGCGACGGCCAGCTATAACGAGAACAGCAAGAAGGCCAATCCGCGCCTTGCCGGGCTCGCCTCCTTCCGCTTCGGGGCGGACAAGAGGATGGGGCTGCTCGTCTCGGGCGCGTACAATCGAACCGACAATATCATCGACCAGTATAACCGCGGCGTCGGCGCGTCGGACTATCTGTACCGCAGCAGCCAGTTCGTCGGCGAAGGCACGCCGCAACGCGCCGGCTTTTCGGCGCCGGTCGGCGCGATCAATTATGCCAATCCCGACGCGACGGCCTTCCAGACGGGATCGGACCCGACGGCCTATGCCAAGCTCTATCCGGGCGCGCCGTACAATACGCCGGGCCGGTTCGACGATTCGACGGTGCGGATTCCCGCTCTGCCGTCGCTGACGCATCAGGTCGTGCGCAACCAGCGCCTGGGCCTGACCGCGGCCTATCAATGGGACGTGACCGACAAGACGCGTATCTCGATCGACGGCCTCTATTCGCGCTTCCACAACAGCAGCGAAAACGACCAGCTCTCTCCGGTCGGGCTCAATCGCAACAATACCAGCGCCGCCTACAATACGGCGGCGGGGCGGCTGACGCCGGCGGCGGCACGCGCGGCCTATCCGGGGCTGTGCACGCCGGCGGCAGGCAGCGACATCGCCGTATCGCAGGATTGTGGCCAGTCGCTGTACGGGACGAAGCCGGCGTTCGCCACGGCGCTCAACGCGCAAGGGCAATTGGTATCCTCGGTCCTCGGCACCGCGGCGGTGGTGCCGGGTGCGACCAACCCGAGCAACGCCAATATCTTCTCGACCAACCCCTATAATCTCGACCCGTACGACTATTACAACAACCCCAATTCGGTCGGGTACATTCCGTCGAGCAACGGCCTGGCCTATCGCGGCCAGCTGATCGGTCGGCCGAGCGTCGATGTCCTCGACGCGAACGTGACGAACGGGCTGGCCGATTATCTGGTGCTGCGGAACGTCGACATGCGATCGGCGGTCGATTATTCGGAATATACGACCAAGTTCTGGCAGGGCACGTTCCGCCTGGATCAGGAATTCACCGACAATTTCAAGATGACCGCCATCTATGGCCGGTCGAAGTCGGTGAATTACAGCACCGGTTTGCTCGTCGAGTTCAACCGCATGGATTCGCCTCAGAATTTCGTCTACGATGATCGGGCCCACGGCGACATGCCGTTGCTCGACTTCGGGTTCGACGTCGCCAATCCGGCGAACTGGACGACGGTGAAGGGCTTTTCGGCGATCCGTCACTACGAACGCTACGTCAGCAACACCTATCAGGCGATGCGCGCCGATTTCGACTGGCGGATCAACGACCAGTTCAACATCGGCTTCGGCGGTACGCTGCGCCGCTTCGGCTTCGCGACGTCGCAGGGCGAGCGCAACCTGGATACGCTCAACCCGACGCTGCTGGAGGCGGGGTCGACCACCGCGGCGAACAGCAAGATCGTGTCGTTCGGCCAGGGGCTGCAGACGCCGGCCGGCACCGTGTCGCGCTTCCTCGTGCCCGACCTTGCCAAGTTCAACGACCTGCTCGGTTTCCAGTGCGACTGTATCAACAAATATGGTGACTGGCGTCTGACCACCAAGCGCAACGGCGGGTCGGCGAGCTATGGCGTCGACGAATATGACAAGGGGCTCTACCTCCAGTTCGACTTCAACACGGAGATTTTCGGCCGATCGCTGCGCGGCAATGCGGGCACGCGCGTTGCCTTCACCGATGTGACGTCGACCGGGACCTCGCAGGCCGGGCGTCCGATCATCGGGCGGAACAGCTATACCGACTGGCTGCCGTCGATGAACCTCAATTACGAGATCGTCCACAACCTCATCCTGCGGATCGGCGCGTCGAAGGTGATGGCGCGCCCGTTGCTGGGCAATCTGTCCCCCACGATCACCTCGATCTCGATCCCGAGCAACGGCGATAATCAGGGTGCGTCGTTCACCATCGGCAATCCCAAGCTCGCGCCGTTCCGGTCGACCAACATCGACCTCAGCGCCGAGTGGTATTTCACGCGCAGCAGCCTGTTCTCGGTCGCGGTGTTCAAGAAGGACGTCGAGAATTTCCCGCAGACGGTGCTGTTCGCCGCGCCACTGTCGCAATTTGTCGACGATGCGACGCGCGCCGCGATCCGCGCGCAATATACCAATGTCAATCAGCTCGCCTATCTCGACAACAACAATCCCTTCATCGCCCGTCAGTATCGCGATGCGCCGGGTGGTTACATCAAGGGGATCGAGATCAACTTCCAGCAGAACCTCACGTTCCTGCCGTGGGTATTCCGCAACTTCGGCGTGCTGTTCAACTACACGCATATCAAATCGGAGCTGAACTATATCCTCGATCCGGGCGCGTTGTCCGGGGCCGGCGTGACGATCCGGCCGCAACTGCTGGGGAAGGGACCGTTCCTGGGCGTATCGCCGGACGCGATCAACGCCACCCTGTTCTACGAAACCAAGGGGTTCCGCGCCCGCGTGTCGCTGGCGCAGCGGGCGGGCTACAGCACGACCTATCCGCTGGCGGCGGGATCGTGCAGCCCGGGCCTGATCACCGTCGGCGGTGGCAGCGTCGAAAGCGTCGGCTGCGACAGCCCGTTGATCAACGACTTCGCCTACAGCCGGGCGACGACCAACGTCGACGCCTCGCTCAACATCAACCTGATGAAGGGGCTGTCGATTTCGGCCGAGGGGCTGAACCTGACCAACCAGACCAGCAATCGCTACGCCTATTCCGGGCAGGAAGCGGTGTCGCAATATGGCAGCTCGGGCCGCGTCTATCGCCTGGGGGCGCGCTTCAGCTTCTGACGATCCCCCATCTTCCCGGGGGCGACTTCGGCTCCGTGTACCGGTAACGGTATGCGGAGTCGCTTTATTCGGAAAAAGGCGTGCCCATGCAACGGTATGACGTGTCGCTCCGCCGCCCGATCCGGGACGCTGCATGACCGAATATAGTCGGCGCGATGCGTTCGGCCTTGCCGCGCTGGCCGGCGGCGGCGCGCTGATCCCCGCCAATCCGGCCGCCGCAGCCGGTGCGGCCGCCAGGCCCTCGCCGTGGCGCCGCGGGTACGAAGGGCAGCGGATCGCCGACCTTGGCGATGGGCGCTTCCTCAATCCGCTGATCGGCGGCGACCGGCCCGATCCCGCGATCCTGAAGGATGGCGCGGAGTATTACATGACCTTTTCCAGCTTCGACAGCTATCCGGGGCTGACGATCTGGCACAGCCGCGATCTGGTGAACTGGCGCCCGCGGACGGCGGCGCTGACCCGCAACATCGGGTCGGTCTGGGCGGTCAGCCTCGACAAGCATGACGGCCGCTATCTCTTGTATATCCCGGTCAAGGCGCGCCCCCGGAACGACATCTACGTCATCCATGCCGATCATATCGATGGCCCCTGGTCCGACCCGATCAGCCTTGGCCTCCACGATCACATCGATCCCTGCCACGCCGTGGGCGAGGACGGTTCGCGCTGGCTGTTTCTGTCCTGCGGCGACCGGATCCGCCTGGCCGACGATGGCCTGTCGACGGTCGGACCGGTCGAGCATGTCTACGATCCCTGGCGTTATCCCGACGAGTGGGACGTCGAGGGCTTCAGCCCCGAAGGGCCCAAGATCCATCGCCACGGCGGCTGGTTCTATATGATCACCGCAGTCGGTGGCACCGCCGGGCCGCCGACGGGGCATATGGTGATCGTCGCGCGATCGCGGTCGATCCACGGCCCCTGGGTCAACGATCCGGGCAATCCCGTCGTCCGCACCGTCTCCAACGACGAGACATGGTGGTCCCGCGGCCATGCCAGCCTGGTCGAGGGGCCGGACGGCAGCTGGTGGTCGGTGTATCACGGCTATGAGAACGGGTATTGGACGCTGGGGCGGCAGGTGCTGCTCGATCCCGTCCGCTGGACCGCCGACGGCTGGTTCTGCATGACGGGCGGCGACCTGTCGACGCCGCTGCCCAAACCGAAAGGCGGCGAGGGCGGTCCGCACGGGCAGCCGCTGTCAGACGATTTCACCCGGCCGCTGGCGCTCGGCGCGCATTGGAATTTCTTCCGTCCCGGCCCCGAAGAACACGCACGGGTGCGCGTCGACGCGGGTACGCTGCATCTGACGGCACGCGGCACGACGCCGGCGAATTCCGCGCCGTTGCTATTGACCGCCGGCGATCAGGCCTACGAATTTCAGTGCGATGTGGAGATTGCGCCGGGCGGTACGGCGGGTCTGATCCTGTTCTACGACGACAAGCTCTATTGCGGGCTCGGCTTCGACGAAAAGCGCTTCGTCACCCATCAATATGGCAACGAACGCGGGCGCCCCGCCAATCCGCACGGACGCCGCATGCTGATCCGCATCGCCAACACACGGCATATCGTGGCGATCCACACCTCGGGCGACGGCGGCGCGACCTGGCAGCGGTTCGATCGGGGGATGGAGGTGTCGGGCTACCACCACAATGTCCGCGGCGGTTTCCTGATGCTGCGGCCGGGGCTGTATGCGGCCGGCGCGGGCGAGGCGCGCTTCCGCGATTTCCGGTTCCGCGCGCTGTAACGCGCGCGCTGCGGCGTTTATCCCGCGATCTGTTCGGTCCTGCGCCGACCGTAGGCAAGCAGGGGCGTATGGAATTGCGGCCAGCGCTGGCGCGCGCGCGGGCGTGCCGCGGTGATGCGAAGCGGCACCCACGCATCGGCGGCGCGCAGCCCCGGATCGCTGGCGATCCGTACCACGTCGCGGTCGATGGGGGCAAAATAGACGGACTCGCCAAGGCTTTCGCGGATCCGGGCCGCGACGCGGTCCGTGTCGATGCCCCGCACATGCAGGTCGATGTCGGCGAGGCCGCGGGTCACCCGGAACAGCATCCAGTGGATGTGGCCCAGCATGGTCGCCGGATCGCCGAACAGACCGGCATCGGCCATCAGCATTTCGGCATAGACGCCCCAGCCTTCGCTGAAGCCGGCGGCATAGCGGAGCCGCAGCGGGTGGGGGTGGGCGAGCGCCTCCAGCGGCATCTGCGCCATATGGCCGGGCAGAAGCTCATGCGCGACGACGCTGGGCAGCGAAAAGCGCGGGCGGCGGCGGATGTCCTTGAGGTCGACGACGTACAGGCCCTGCACGCCCGGGGCGGGTAGGATGCGGTAGCCGCCCTTGCCCGCGGCGATCTCGGCAGCGTCGAGCGGGCGGACGTCGACCGACAGGCAGGCGGCGGGCAGCGGGCCGATCAGGCGGGGCATTTGCGGGCGGATCGTCGCGAGCGTTGCGCGCATCGCCGCCACCGCCGCCTCGCGCCCGGCGGTATCGTCGGCGAACAGCCAGCGCGGGTCGCGCCACAGCGCCTCGAACCGGGCGCCCGTCGTGCCACCCGCGATGCCCAGCCGGTCGAACAGGCGCGTCGCGCGCGCGTCCAGCGTTGCTTTGGCGGCGGCGAGGTCGCGCGCGACGATATCCAGCCGCGCGTCGTTGCCCGCGACCCGCTGCGTCTGCAACGAAAAGCGTGTCGCTGCGTCGCTGGCGGTCGTCAGGGCGACGTCGATCGCAAGGCCGGCGCGGGCAGCCTGCAGGTCGAGGCGGCGGCCGGTGCTGGCGCCCGCCGCAGACAGCGGGGCAAGCAGGTCCAGCGCCTGGGCAGGAGGCAGCGTCGCCGCGGTGTCGAGCGCGGCGCCGATCGTCTGGTCGTCGTCCGTTCGGGCGAAGACCGGCGCGGCGAGGGCGGAGGCCGCCCCCGTGCCGAGCGCCACGAGGACCTGCCGCCGCCGCATCATCGCGCGGGCTCCAGCGCCACCCGGTTGTTCAGCCGCGTCACTTCGGGGGCGTCACCGGGCAAGGCGATCTCGACGCTCGTCGCCTTGGCCGGGGCGGCAATGCGGATCGTCGCGGTGCGGGGGCGCAGATCGGTCGGCGCGGCGAGCGGCGGGATCGCCGACGTCGCCAGCACCGCGCCGTCGGCGCCGCGCACGGTCAGCGTGCCCCCGGTCGTCGGCTGTGCGCCGAGACTATGGACGGTCACCGTCAGGCCGCGGCCGTTGCGCACCACATCGTCACGGCCGATGCCGATATCGGGACGCTGCTCGACGGGCGCGATCGGCTTGGCGAGCGTGACGTCATAGACGGTGGTGGTGTGCGGCGCGAAGGCGACGGTGGTGCCGAGGCTGCGTTCGAGCGGCAGCGTGGTCGCGCCGCCATCGGCCACCAGTGTCTTGCCGCCGTCGCTGCTCGTCGCGCGCTGCATCGTCCATTGGCCCGCGGTGACGTTCCACGTCGTCATCTCCGCCCGCTGCACGCGGTCGGTGCGATTGTAGGCGATGACGCGGAAGTGGTTCGGCGTCGCGTTCGGCATCAGGATCGCGACGTCGCCAGCGGCGTCTGGCTCGGCGAAGCGCCACGATACCGTATTGCCCGGCCACGTCTGGTTCCGGCGCAGCGCGATGCCGCCCAGTCGTTCGCGTTGCAGGATCTCATTGGGCTGTTCGACGCGGTCGGACCACCAATGGCCCTCGGTGTACATATATTCGTGCCGCGCCTTGTCGGCGATGGCGTCGGCATGCAGCCGTTCGAGCGCGGTGACGTCGCCCGTCGCATCCCAGCGTGTGTAGAGCGCGAACGGATCGTCCTTCGCCGCCGCCGCGATGGCGTCGCGATAGCGCGTGCCTTCGGGCAGGACGGCGAAGGCATTTTCGTTCATTTCGGCCAGCGCAGTCGGTCCCGATTTGGCAATGCGGCTGGTCAACGGGCGGAGGTATTTGGCATCGCCGGTGAAGCGCCACGCGCTCCACGCGCTCTGCAACGGCGTCGAGATGCCGCCGCCGTCGCCGGCCCGCTCGGCGTCGCTGTCCCAGTGGATTTCGTTGGGATAGGTCCAGACGCCCTTCGCATCCTGCTTGCCGTGCGCCATCCAGCCATCGATCACGCCGGTCACCAGCCCGCGCGCGGCGGGATTGCCGTTGTACAGGCCGATCAGGATCGGCGCGTGCATGACGGTGAAGGCATAGGGCTTCTGCCACGCCCAGGGTGCGTCGCGATACATCTTGCGCCCGCCGTACCAGCTGGAGGCGAAATGTAGGTGCCCAGCGGGGTTCTTCAGGATCACGCCCTGCAAGGCGCGCGTCGTCTCCATCAGCCGCTCGACCGCCTTGGGCTCGCCCCAGTTGAGGTAGAGGCGTTCGGCGTCGGAGTTCAGCCCCTCCTCATAGGCGTGCAGCTCGTCGGTGGTGATATAGCCCAGGCCGTTGACGCGCATGCCGTTGGTATAGACCGCATCGGACAGCGCGCGCAGCGAGGCGTTCACCTTGTCGGGCTCGACCCCCATCAGCGCCAGGCCCGGCCATTGCTGCGTCAGGTCGGTATCGTCCGAAATGCCGCCGCCGAAGTCGCCATAGGGAACCTGGCGGTGATCGATCCACCAGTCGACGAAGCGGCGGACGTATTTCAGGTCCTCGAGCTGGCGGAACGCCCATAATGGCTCGCCCCTGGTCGGGACGGGCTGGGTGAAGGGCGGCAGGTTTTCGGGGCGATAGTCGATATCCGCCCAATAGGCCTGCGCCTCCTTATGGTCCGGATCGACCCGCAGCAGATCGGTGATGTCGGCGAACAGGCGGCGATACAGCGCCATGCGCTTCGATGAAGTATGCTCCTCGACCAGGAAGGCCCAATTGTCCTTCACCTGATTGAAGCGATCCGCGACATGTTCGGTGATCGCCTGCGCGCGCGGCTTGAACACCAATCGGATGCGCGCGCCGTCGAGGCTCTTTGCGGAGAAAGCGGGGTCGGACGCGGCGATCGACAGATACAGGCTGTCGTTGGGCAGGATGCGATCGCGCAGGTCGAGCCACAGCGTGCGCTTCTGCCCCGGCGGCACGGTGACCGACAGGTCGATCATGTCACGCTCGGGCCAGATGGGGTCCTTGACGCGGATGTCGAGCGCGACCGGCTTGGTGCCGGGCAGCGCGGGCAGGTCGATCGCGATGCCGTCCAGCCCGTCGCGCAGATTCTGCCAGCCGTAATCGAAGGCACGGGCGACCGGCTGGTCGGGCAGCGCATCGCCCAAGGTTGCCGGGATCAGGATATGGACGATCGGCGCCATGCCGGCGGGGCGCGCCACGGTGCCGCCACCGCCCGCCGCGCCGGCG
>FRDC01004840.1_pt1 | contig 69500 bp, 105 predicted proteins | sample 1106171 | NCBI WGS metagenome assembly FRDC01 (sample SAMEA3930566, study PRJEB13176) | freshwater metagenome | biome: Drinking water system; feature: drinking water; material: water | place: Singapore | collected 2014-12-20 | reverse complement strand
GCAGGAGATACTATGTGTTGGACACGAGTGTAAAATTTCTGGTCTTGGTACATATATTCTCCTTATGCACTTGTCATGAAGACAATGCGTTGTTCTCCGTCAGCAGCGAAGTCCCACACCTTCTTGAAGCCAAGAAGTGCGTACCATGCAAGGCCAAGGTCACGTCCGTAGTCAGTGGAGATTTTGACTCGCACATCCTCGGGGATGGACACAGCCTCGTAGACTACATCACTCCCAAAGAACAATGCTTGTCCTTTGTTTCCACCACTGCCAATTGAACTGGATAAGAACCCAGTCTCTTCAACGAAACGACACATGTAGTATGTGCCAACTTCGCCGTTCATGACATTCCCGGCAAACGTGTCGGTGTACTTCGAGATATCAACCCACCCACCAGCAGCAGTGTCTTCGTGCATACCACTAATGGCACTGATAGAGGCGACGCAGGTGTAGTTGATTCCGTCGTACTTTGGTACGTTACGTTTACGTAGGAAGTCTACAACAGCACGGACGTTGGAACCACTTAGGTTGGCAGTCGCGGTTGCGGTTGCGGTTCCGTTTGTGGTGATTACTAGGTTATTGCTGGCGCTTGCTACTGCAATGAATTCAGTTTGAGTGAATTGGTTGCCAGCCGCAGACTCTAGCACCTTCACCAAGTCATCTCGAAGAGCTTCCTCGGTGAGGGAGTCAACTTCGATTTGAGCTAGGCTTTGGGCTTTGAGTGTCCAGGGTACGGAGTTACCATACTCAGTGATGGTTCCGCTACCCTGCACGACCGTGAATTCGGTCTCTGGGATGGTGTTGGTTTCTATTAGTGTGCCGCCCTGGGTGTTAACATTCTTGCGCTTATCGAATAGCCAAGTATCACCTCGGCCAAGTCCGACAGCTTCACGAGCGTCAATCAAACCACGGAGGCGGAACATTGGTTGGGAGATGGCGCGTACTCGGTCAGTTAAGTATGGTACTGAACCGATCCCAGTGCCACCAAGACTCCCTACAGCATATAATTGTCCTGGCATATGTTGTCCTCGCTAGGTGAAATTAAGTAGCCGTAACACCCTTAGTTGCTTGCATTCGCTTTTGTCGTGCAGCCAAATAGTCCGCTGTAGTCATTGGTTGTTTTTCATCCTTCGGAGTTGCGTCACCGTTGGATGTGACTGGATTGGGACGTGCTGGACTTGAACTTAGCACTTGTTGACGGGTTGTTAGAGCGTCCTGTTTTCCATCCCCACGAATGGTCTGGATTAAGCGTTTCGTGTTTTCTACTTCGTCAAGCACAGCCTTCTGGTAAGCCTTGAAGAGTTGCGATTGATTCTGTATTCGTCCTGACTTGAGTTCGAGGTCCAAGCGTGCGCTGGCCTTTGTGGTGATGAGTTCTTCAAATGGCAGCAAATCAGGGTTCTGCGATTTGACGGTTGAGACAAAATCGTTTATTTGGGTCTCGAAGCGAGTGCGTTGGGTGATTTCCTCTTGGAGTTTGGCGACTCGTTCTTCGATGGCGCGGTTGGAGCGTTCAACGGCGCGGGAGGTTAGATATTCTTCGGCTTCCTCTACTTTACCGTCCTTTAGAAGGGAGAGGAAGTTTTGCTTCTCCTGAGTGGACATTGTTGGGGGTTGTGCCACTTGGGTGCGGAGAGCGGTGATTTCTTCTTTGAGGGAACGGATTGTGTCCGTTAGGTCGGGAGGGGTTGGGGTGATGAGGGGTTCGGGTTCGGGTTGGTAGTACTCGGCGTAGCGAGTTGGCTCCGCAGGAGTAGGTTCAACAGGCTGTTGCTGTTGGACTGGTTCGGTTGGTGTTTCAATCACCGTTGGGGTTGGCGTCGGAGTGGTAGCCATGTAATCTCCATTATATCATAAGATTTAGTTATAGTGTTATTAATTGACCTCGTAACGATCATTGTAGTCTGCGAGGTAGTCTTTGGCGCGTTCGCCTTCTCGCAGGATGCGAGTGAAGAGGTCTTCTACGAATTTGAGCCCTTCGATTTGACCCGCGAGTTCCTCCTTAGTGATAATGACTGGGCCTGCGGGAGTCATTGAGGTGACAGCTCTGCCCAACACTGAACTTACCAGTAGGGATTGGAGGCTTTCGCGGAGTTGGTCAATTTGGGGTTTGATTACATCTGTCCAACCTGCATGTTCAAGGAGGCTGGCGACTTGATTAGCTTCCGCTGTTTTGCTTAGGGCTTGCCGGTCGTTCATTGATGGCCTTTGTTTCTGCTTTGATTTTGTCTATCTCGGCTTCTAGTTTTTCAAGACTTAGCTTGATGGATTCTTCTTGGAGAGCTTGTTGACGTTGTTGCTCTGCTAGAGCTTGCTGTTGCTGTTGGGCTTCAAGGGCTGCTCGTTGTTGGTCGATTTGTTGTTGGACTAAGGTTGGGATGAGGGCGATCATCTCAGGGGTTAGTTTTTCAGTGGAGGATGCTACTCGACGAGCCTCGACTGTTGAGGGGTCGGCAATGATTTGATCTAAGTCTCGTATTGCCGGACGGAATGCTTCAAGAATCCTACGTAGTAGGGCGTCTTGGTTGATGTAAGGAATCCAGGCCTCGGAGTTTTGACCGATAATGTTCATGAATTGAACTAGGGATTCAAGCATCTCGGCTTTTTCGAGTTGACCACTAATACCTGTTACCTTAACAATGTAGTCTCCTTGGATCACCTCCATTAGTTCTTCTTTGGTCATTCCTCGTAGTACGTCGGCACCAACTCCGAGAATGGATGCTACACGGTGGTCAGTTGTGGTGTCAACGAACTGGAATACTAAATCGCCTGCCATCTCTACGATTGGGGCGAGGGCTTGGCGTTCGATGTCAGCGGCCATTGCGCTGAAGAAGGATTGGATGTTGCTGTTTTTGGCTTCGATTTCGGTGGCGGATTGGTAGCCTCGGAAGCGAGGGATAGCTTGTTGGATTTCACTTACTAGCGCACCTTCTTGGTGGGCGCGGTCGAGTTGGCCTTGGACTGCGATGGCTCCGCCAGATACATCCTCGAATGGGACTTGGTTGATACCGGGGATGTTTAGGAATTGGCGTTTACGGCGGAAAATTTTGCCTGGGGTCATACCAGTGTCGAAATCTTCAATGTTTTCGTATACGTCGGCGTTGACCTCGAAGACTGGTAATAGTTTATAACGCAAGGTGTCTACTGAGAGGTTAGCTAGCATTGAGATCATCTTATCTACTTGGCGGACCATCTCGATTAGACCTACACCGTCGGTGCGGAAGGGGAGGGTGAGGGGGCTGAAGGCGACGTATGGAGGGCGGCGCATCCATAATGGGTTGGGTTGAGCCTTCAATACAGTGTTGTCGTTGGCTATAATACAGTGGTAGTCTTTGGCTACAGTGCCGTCATCTAGCACCAATGGGCCGTAGAATTCGGTTAGTTTGACACCGCGAGTTTCAGCGTTGGGACCTCGTTCATCTTGGTGAGATTCTTGGAAGCGGTCGTGAGTACGACGATTTACGTCAGCGGTAACAGAGGTTTGGAGTTTGGATACTTTGTCTACACCGTCTTCACCAAATACCCCGTCTTTGGCCATCTCCATTAGTTCCCATTTGGGGATTTCAATGTTTTCTATGGTGCCGACCCATTGGTTGAATTTGCTACCCGGCAACCAAAAGAAGTTGTATGGGTCAATAGCCCTCAAGAATAATTTACCCTCCATCATCTCGCGTTGGATTACTTGATTGATGGGTTGACCGTTAGGATCAAGAGTGGGCTCTACACGGGTGACAAGGCGGGGTTTGAATCCCCACCATAACTTCCACACACCAACACCTGTGATGAACCCACTCTTTAGGCCTAATATAAACTCGTCGATATATTTTGTATTTTCTAAGAAATATTTTGTTAAATCTGTATATTGTTGTGCTCTTAGTTGTTCTACTATATTGTCGGGGTTTATGGGGTCGAAGCTGAAGGGTTGGGCACTACTGAGGAGGAAACGTTTAATGACGGAGGCGGCTTGCTCGACACTGTTGAAGGATTTGGGGATTGTGATCTTGGCTTGCCAGTCTTCTTTGTCGCGCCAATCTTCGATGCCACGGTAGAGTCGCCAGCAGTCAGTCCAAATGTCCTCTTTGGTTTTGCGATGTGAGGATACTTTGTCTCGCCATGATTTGACATAACTGATTATGTCTTGGTCACGTTGGAGAGGTGGAGTTTGGGTGAGAAGTACACCGGGGGTAGAGTCAAAGTTAGACTGCATCTAGCGTTTCCACTTATTTACCATTATAGGCCATTTGAATTCTTTTTGCTGTAAAGTTGAGGGGTCGCTGTTCATGAAGTACTTTGTGGCGTCGAGGGCGTGGTTGTTGTAGTCGGCGAGGGCATCGCGGGGGATGGTGGTGTTTTGTTTGACGAGAGGGGCGCTGTAGACTATGGATTGGAATTCGTCGATGAGGTTTGGGCACGATTCGACGATTTTGAATGTGGGTTCGGCTGCCCAGTGTTGGCGGACTTTGGCCACCCACGCTGCCTCATCGGTGTTGCCTTTGATGAAGTTGTAGATGCCAGACTCGGTAAAATAATGGTATATGCTAGTGATGTTACCCTCACGAAGTTGTTGGTTGTTGAACCATATCGAGGGATCGGCAGCGATGTATCGGATGTTGTCCCAATATGGGCAGTCGCGCATTTTTTGGGCATAGACTTGAATATTTTGGCAGGGCTCATATAATTCCCACAACGCCACCGTCACGCCATCCACAATGGTGAATACTACAAATGCTGCGGGGTTTTTGGAGCCGTAGTCAAACCCACCCCAACAGTCTTGATCTTTGCGGATCTCGAACTTTGGAATGACAATGTTTTCTTTGTTGACAATGATCTCGGGGAAGGCTTTCTCACCAAATAGGGCAGTGTAGTCAATGAGAAACTCTTTGCGGAATTGGGCCTCACTCATACCCGTGCGGGCTTCGGCTTCCCACTCAGGGGAGCGTTTGTCGGGGTCGGCGAAGTAGTAGAGAGTGGCAACCACAAATTTGTTCTTTGGGTTGCGTTTGATTGTGAGGCCGTGTTGCTGGTGGATTATTTCTGGTACGGGTTCGGACAAAAGTACATCCTATCGGGAGTGGCGGATTGGTTGTTGTCGTCTGGGCCTACGAGTGGGAAGCCTTCAACCTTAACGGAGTCACCTGTTACACATAGCATATTGAAACTGGCTTGACCTACGAAGGGCGAACCTGTTTGTTCAGTGACACGGGTGATAACCCAATAGGGAGTGTAGTTGATGCTGTAGATGTAGTCTATGAGGGCACGAGATTTATCGGGTTTGTCGTTCTCGACCCACAACAATGGTTTGTATTTGTTGATGATGTTCTTGGCACCCTTTAATACATCAATCTCCATACCTTCAGCATCAACTTTGATAAAGTTTACTTCTTCTTCAAGTTCGTCAAGGGTCACGATTGGTGTGGCTTCGCCAGTGCCCCAGTTATTGTAACTCACTGCACCGTAGTTGTCTAGTTTTTGATAGTCGAATAAGGGGATGTTTATCTCGCCTGGCTCTGCACCTACAGCGGCTTTGATGGCCATTGTGTTGTAAGGGGAGTTCATCGCAAGGTTGCATTCTAGCAGTCGGTGAATGAAGTGTTGTGGCTCAAAGGCTATGACTCGTTTGGCTCGGGTCATAGCGAGGGTGATAGTGCCGATGTTGGCCCCAACGTCTACACATGTCCATCCAGGGCGAACGAGTTGTTGGATTAGTTTATACTCTGAAGGGGAGTACTCACCAGTCGCCCGCAAGGCCCCTCCAACATACTGGTCATTTGTTGGGTATACGAGTGGCCCGATTTGAGATTCAATAAATTCAACTGGCTGGATGTACATCAGTGTCCTCACTGTATAGATTTGTAAGTACTTGATCTATCCCCATGATTGTAGGGGAGTAAGTGCGTAGGTGGCTTGAGACAAATTCAGCGTATTTGACTGGGTGGTTGCGATCTCCTGCGGGGGCGTAGCCGGGGTAGACTCCGGGCTTACCACCAAAAAATTCCCTCAACGTTAAACCCCTATCAATATTACGCTCGACTTGACGATAGAGCGCTTTCCATCCAATCTCAGCACTTGGGAATACAACGTAACCTTTGGTGCGGGGGTATTTGCCCCACAGGCGTATGTTGCCTGGGTTGTTGTGACGGCCCGCGATGGTTTCAACCCGCACCTTGCCTTCCTTGGTGACGTAGCCCTCAAATATCGCTATCGCTGTCGAGAGGTTGTAGATTAATTCTTGTTTGGTCATTGGCTTGAATCCTTCGGATTATTTCACTAGTGCGCATGCCCGCGCTGCGCACAAACAATTTGTGGAGGTAAGGGTAGCGAGTGGGTTTGGTTTTGTATTCAACCCCCTGTACTCTAAAGTCAGGGTCGAGGTGTTGGATGAGAGTGTTCATCTCTTTGGTGTTGTCGATTTCCACGAGGTAGTCAATTGGCATGTAGCCGAGGGCAGTGGCGCGTTCCACCCACGATAGTACTGGGCGTTGGATGCCTTGGGAGTCGATGTGTTTTTGTTCTTTGATGAGTCTATCGCTGTCCATAGCGCATACAAGGGTTTTGCAATGTTCGCGGGCTTGGAAGATCATTCGCATGTGGCCACTATGTAGCACATCAAAGCAGCCGTTGATGAGACCAATTGGCCGGGGTAGGTCAAGTCCTTTGAAGTGAGTGGGTCTAACCCAATCCAATTCATCCTCTCGCCTGTCACGGAGGAAGGTATAGTTTTTGAGGCGGGCTACTCTTCGAGACTGTCTTGGCATATACGTTGGAACCATCCTGGGTTAGCACTACTTATACCTATGTAGCGACCGCCGTGCTGAATGGCGGGCTTGATGGCTGTAAATGTGTCGTGGGCGTCGGGCTGGTAGGCTGTTTCGTCGGTGAATATAACGGAGGGGTGATATTGGCGGATGAGGTCGGAGCCTTGTGGCAAACCAATAATTTCAGAGTGGATGCTAGGTAGTTTAAATTCACCTGAGCGAGTTTGCCCAATTGTGTACTCACCTTTCACCACGTCTCGCAAGAACTTTGGTTGGTTTTTGTAGATATGGAACGCTCGTCGCACCAACTCATCTGAGTCTTTGGAGTTTTTGGATTGGAAGATTATTTGACGGCCTTTGTGATAGACCGCATCCCATGTACATACCACCACTACAGTCCATGTTGCAATTACGTCGCGACTCTTTTCGATGGCCATCAATGGTTCTTCGAGCATACATTTGATGAGGGGTGGCATGTATTCTTTGATTACAAATGGCCGCACGGCCTCTAGTCGTTTGAAGATTGTCTCGATGTCCTTTTTGTGGGGGGAGGGGATATTATGAGTAATACGTAAGTGGGCATCGAGTTTGTGGCGAACATGGGAGGCCCCGTTGGTACATAGTGTACATATATATAATTCGTGAGGGTCGAGGGTATATACGTATGGGATAAAGTGTCGGCTAGAGTCTAACCAATACATTATATCATCAGCACACTTCTCATACTCAAGCTGCCCGAGGTGTTGCATAACGCGGCGTCGGTCTTTGGGTTTGAGCTTGGCAACATTCTCAAGCAAGTCTTGAGTGAGTTCATAAGTCATTTAGCTCGCTCTCTTGGCAGATAGTGACGCTTTCTTTGTCTACAAACCACACTGCGGTAGTAAAGAGTACTTCAAAAAAGAAGGCTCTCACTCGGTTTAGGGCACTCTTGGGCATTATTACTACTAACTTATAATTAGGATTCATCGAGACTCCTCAAGTCGAACTACATCATCGTCGCTGTGGGTGCTGGAGACTTCTAGGATTTTTGCGCCGCCACTCGCAGGGGTACTGAAGCGGTGTGGGGTGTTGGGCATTATGGTGTAGGATTCACCATCGTACATCATTACACTACACATAACGTCCTCGTTCAATAGTTCAAGCCTAACAGGCCCCTGCAAAATGTAGAATGTCTCCATCTTGTTGGGGTGGTAGTGCAGTGAACATTGACGGTTTGGTAGTAGATGAAGTATCTTACCGCAGTAGAGGTCATTATTGACAATGACCTCCTCTCGACCCCAAACCTTGTCTACCCAATTACTTTTTTGGATCAACTGGCTTTTCTTCCTTTGGCTTAGCCACGCACGATAGGTCTTCAATATTAAACACCTTATCTTCCTTAGTACATTGGGCTTTGAATTTGTCTGTTAGAGTGTTGACTTCGGCTGAGGCTTTGTTGAATTTTTCGGTGGCATCCACAATGGCGAGCCGTGCAGATTGGTAATCAACGGCAGCCCGTAGGTGGACGGCTTGGGCCTTGTAGAAGGCTTCCTTGTCTTTGAATGAGATCTCGGCAAAAGCGATTGTTGAGACCAGTAGGGCTAGAATTAATTTCATGCGAACTCCTTTAGGCGTTGGATTGTTTCTTCTCGGGTTGTCCATACTGTGTATGGTTTTTCAATGGCACACGCTGCGGCGGCCATTGCGAAATCTGCGGGGTGGGTATGCACGGGGTCGGGTGATAGGGTCTGGGCCGCATAGGCGGCGACAACTACATCGCCCGCCCCGCATACAGAATTTATGGGTTTTGATAGATATTTTTGTTTGTATTTTTGTTTATATAGTAATGTAGCTCCTTCTGTGTTTGTGACTAAGTGAAAATAATCTCTGTAGCTTGGGAATAGGTTATATTCAGCTTCATTGGGAAAGAATAATGCTTCAGACATATTAAAGTAGGCCGGATCCCGTTTAGTGTCAATGAAGGTTGGGACTCGTTTGCTGATTTGGCGGAGGATGCTGATGTTGGTGTCGTTGATTGTACCTTTGCAGTAGTCACTAATTACTAGGGCATCACACTTAAGTTGGGTGTAGTCGGGATCATTAAGCATATCTAATGTTGGAACGGAGAAGGGCTGCTTAGTGTCCCACCGAGCGATTTGCACACCATCACACACTAGTCGATTTTTGACCTCAAACGTTGGGCTTTTGACTATGGTGTGGACGGTGCAGCCCATGTTAGATAAAGTTTTCTTAACATTCCCCGCCCCGCCAGGGAATTGCAACGTGCGGGTGATATCTACGATTGGTATATCAACTTCGGCGGATTGGCGGGTGGTGGTGCCTATGTGCCACGTATCTACCATGTTGTCACCTACTAACAATACTGTTGGTTTCAATCAATCTCCTTCAACTTAAATAATCTCATTGCCGCCTTGCGGGCACGTTCCCAATACTTATAATTAATCTCCCCCAACATCGGCTTACATTGCATATCAATGAGTCCGACTGTTGGACATCCGTATAGGTGTTGTAAGAACTTTTGCCACTCAACCTCAAACGCCAACAAGTCTGCGTGGAGGGTGGGAGGGGCGACCTGCGCCGCCCCTAAAACGCCTCGGAGAAGTTGGCGTCTGGTGGGAATCATAACAGGGCATTTAGTATAGCCATGCCCAGTAAAGTCAAAACACCATGCACTAGCATCAGTGCGGTGTAGATGCCGAGGATGGGCCACATTAGAGCCCACGCCTTACGCTTTAAACTTTGGTCGCTCAAAATCCTTACCCTCCCTTCCCCACTTCATTTCTTGATCGTTACGGCCCCACTTCAGTACTCGATTACCTTCGTAGCGAATGTGGAGGGGTTCGTACTCGTCCGTGCCGGGCTTAAAGGCATCCTTCCACTGCGAACTTTCTACTTCCAACTTGAGGTAACGTTGGAGTGCAGAGCTTACACTTACACTAAGTAAGCGAGCGTCGAGGTCAATTGCCCCGTCAGTGTAGTGAGTGAGCAAGTTGAGGAGGCTTTGGCCGTCGAGGATGAGGAGTTTAGTGCCCATTAATACTCCGCAGCAAAACTACACTGGCTACTACAATATAAACTACTAGGATTATATCTATAATCAGGTATAAATTTTCCATCACACCACTTGCAAACTCTAGCAAAACTCAAAGGATTACCTAGTAGTGTCGCGGTTCGAGTTTCTGTGGCATAACCTCGACCAGTCCCGTGATAAAACTCGGGACTCAAACACTCCCCCGCACACTCAAATGACAGGCAGAATAGGCAGGCTTGGTTATTCACTTAATTCCTCAATAACTAACAAAGCCACGGCAAGTACCGCTGAAATAAAAGCTACAGCCATACTTGTAAACCCTATTCTAACCATAGTGGTAAAATACTTAGAACTCCATATTTCAGTTAAAACAAAATACCCACCAAGACATGCGGCTATTAACAAACCACATACTGTAATTAGTATTAGTAAATCACAAATTTTATCTATCATCTACAAATTACCGATAACTAACGCAATCAGTACTAGTACCATCACATACATAAGCTTGCGTAGTCCCACAAGTATTATACGTCCTTCGCTCAATTATAAGCAATGTGTAATTCCATTGGGGTACATAATAAGGAGCCTCATAGCATGTTGCAAACGTAGTACTTGAATTAACCCAACCTTCAGGTCTATACTTGTTGACTAATCGCTCTTTCATGGCCTTCTCCTCAGCGACGGCCTTCTCGGCCTTGTCAATCGCAGCGGCGAGTTGCTTTTGATCTTCACTAGACATCACCACAACAGCAATCTTATCACCGTAGATGTTGGTGGTTATGCGGCTGTTGCCATCAAGTAATTGACCAGCAAGGGGTATGCTGAGTAAAACTAATAGTAAATATCTAATCATAATTTTGTTATTAAAACAGTAGGCTCCAATTGCTTTTCAAGCCGCTTTCGCAAACCTTTCATTAACTTACTAACATCAGCACATTTACCACAATATGTAGTAAATACCCAATGTTCGTTGCAAGAAAAGGGCTCGTTAGGATTGTCTAACCGATTAAATGTCATAACTACGGACACCACCCATTCCTTCCTTTAATCCAACTAGACCCAAGATTAGTAGACTTGCACACTCCACAACAAGGTATCCCTATGTAGGTTCCTGTCGGAGGTATCCAAGCCTCACCACAATCTTTACAACTAAGCACTAACGTTTGAGACGGACTATATGTACCATCTTGCTCAAACACTATAAAACCTCTTAATCTCAAGGTCTACGAGTTGCTCCCCAACATACCCCTGCCACTCATTACTCGACACCAGTAGGCCAATCTTGCCTTGGTGTTTGGGGTTAATCATTATTGTGACTGGCTTCATATCTCGTGGGGCATCTTCTTGAAACATATAGTCAGCCAACATCCGAGTAAGATCATCAATCCTTATGTAGACGTTGCGTTGCATTTGCACCTAGTTAGGGGCTTGCCAACAGCGGCCCAATAAATATAATGACCACACTTACACAAGTGTTTATTGATTGCCATATGGCACTAAAACCTCCCCATTGTTAGAATGTCGATGGGCACGCAGCGCGTCGGTTAGGCGGTAGAGCTGTTGCCGGATTTGGTCAAGTTGTCTATCTACACTAGAACTTTCAAACCCAGATATTTGTGCATCTAAACTAGGCGTACTAGGTCCGGCTTGCGTAGCAGTAAGGTACTCTGTTACTCTATTTACCCGTTCAGTTAGATTTGGCATTCTTAATCTCCTTAATAATAGCGTCGGTGGCTACAATAATAGTAACCCAAATCGCTGTAAATAATACAACATGTATCAAAAAATCAGCGTCGTTCACAATTCATCTCCACCAAAACCGATTCCCCCTTACCCTGCTCCCCCTGACACTCCTTACCAATCCACGCACCCGTAGCAATATGATCCACTCTCATAGCCCTCAACGTTGGTGGCTCATTACATATTGGACAGAGTGTGAGTCGGGTGGCAACAATGTCGCTGCGGCATCCGGGGCATTTGGAAACAGCCAGCTCCATCGGCCACTTATGCCCTGCGGGACACTGTTGCCACGTACACATCACCCCCGTTGGGGTGGGGGAGTCGAATGGAATTTCCATCAGATTTCATTATACCACTGCCCGTAGGGCAAAGTCAAGGCTTATAATAATTTTTTTTAATTTTTTTCTAATTTTTTCTCATTAACCCATAAAATAATTATTTTCAACCTTGATGGTTTGTAAGTCGTTGATATTAAGAGAGTTAGTATAGCGCCTAGCGGGCGTGTGTACGTCCTTGCTCCAAATTGACCTACCCCCGTCAAGGCCATTAGACAATCCATTGATGGGCCTAAGTCCAATTGAATCAATAAGTTAGATAGGGGCATAGGTCCAATTAGGCTCGTAAGTCATTGATTCTAAAGGATTATTAATGATGTGAGGGAGAGTAGGACGGGTTTATAACCAATCCTTATAACATCCTACACACCATTAATACATATGATACATTCAAACCTATGATATATTCATATATTCAAACCTACTGAGGCGGGGCGTGGCCTGTGCCAGCCGTGCGGTGCTCGCCAGTGTGCTCGCATTGGCACAAAATCGACCGTGGTGCAATCCGTCGAGTCGGGGCGGTACCTCAGGGTACCCTGCGATTGCGGCCGCAAAGCAAGCGCTTTCAGCCCGATCGCTCCAAACCGTTGAAAACAAATGACTTCGCAAATGTCGCGCCTTACATTCGGGGTTCAAGTCGATTCTAGGAAAAAATTTTGCCGCGTTGATTCTAAACGAGTTAGCGGCCCAAACGACAATTGTCGAAGTTGACCTGGGCGCGGCCAAGGTGAGAAACTGGCAATGCGCCAACAAACGGCACGGCTCGATAGAGCGGACGGTATTTGACAATCGTATAGGCTATCATAGGGCACAAACTCTTAGGAGGTATACTCTATGACAAGTGAAAAACTCGCTTCGATTCTTGACAAGCAAACTGGTAGCAAACCTACCATCAAAGGTGACATTGAACGCAGGGACGGTAAGATCTATCTTTCGTTCCCTGATACAGTAAGTCTGAACGAGGTACGAGAGAATAGCAAGGGTAACCCTTTGCTTACCGTACACTTCGCCGGACCTCAGCCTGTGACAATCGAGAACGCCGCCACACGTGACGGGAAACCCGTCGATGTGGAACTGGCATTTCGCGGTGCGGTGCTTAACCTTAACCTCGGTTAAGGTTCATTATCAACCCAACCTATGGTAGCCTATAGGGTATGTCAAATACACCAAATTTTGATCCCACCAACGGCGGAGCATACACTCGTATGCGTCGTAAGCACAAGCTTACAAGGTATAGTGTGTGTGTGCCTAAACCTAAGGGTATGGGTGTAGTTGGGTGTATAGAACGCAAGTTGATTGCTAATGACATTAAGGCTCACAATGATACCATACCCACTGAGTTTAAGCCTGTTAGGGGAATTGGTACGTATGTACCACCCACCATACAGGCACCCGCTGAACACACTCCTAAAGATCACATTAGTATGAACCAAGTGCGTAGGATGCTTACGCAAGTGTTTGTGCTGTGTGAGTCTAAACCTGAGTGGGTTAAGAATAGCCAAGGCCAAGTGCATGAGGTTACTAAGACTTGGTTTGATTATCGTACACGAGATGCGATTAGGGATGGGTGGATTGTGCCCGCTAGCTTTGCTAGTGAATGGCCCCGACATGAATAGTTTGTGGGAATTGTTGTTTTGTCCAATGCATGGTATTTGTAGGGTTGAGATGTGGCCCTATATTGGTGGTGTGTTGTTGATGTTGCGCAGATTGTGGAAGTAATGCAGCCCCCAATGTGCCTTTGAGCCTATGGGTTGACGGTTCCAAGCCCGTTAAATGCAGAGGACTAAACATAGAAAGCCTTTGATTATTCTCTTTCTATGTGTTTGGAGGGTAGGTCTTGACCCCTACCCTCCATTCAAGTAAGGAGGTTGTATGAACTGGTGGCGATTACTGGGCCTGTTATGCTGCACACTAAGTGCGATTGTGGTGATTGGAGGTGTGTGGTGGGTAAGTTCTTGTTTGTAGTGCTGTCAATGTGGGGTGGGATGGTGGTGATATTGTTTGGGGTGTGGGTAGTGATGCTAGTTAGGGGCTAGAAAGGAAGTTTTCTCTGGTGGGTAGGTCTACCAAAATACTTACTTTGAGCCCCTAATTAGGATTATTACTTAGACCCTTAGCTCAATTGGCAGAGCAACGGGCTCATAATCCGTTGGTTACAGGTTCGAGTCCTGTAGGGTCTACCAAACAATGGTGAATAACAATGTTACCAAAAGGTTGGGTTCCTCGACATCCGTTGTTGTGTAAGTGGGCGGGAGTGTATGATATTCCTGCGTCGCCGATGACTGTAAAGGATTTGATGGTAAGTCTTTCTGTGTTTACATCTATTGGTGACGTAGTACGAGCGTTGTACTCTAACCTTCCCCTAAACGACGTAGTCACCAAACTCGAAACCCCAAAAGGAATGAAACTCCGACGGGTATTGTTGGAGATGGGGTTTGAGGAGGCGGATATCACTAAAGTCGAACAGCGAATTAAACACCGTACATTACCCACAAAGGTGGTATTGTCGGTGAGGCCTAAGGATATTCTTGGTAGAGGGAGTTCAAGACACTTTAGTACATGTCTTAACCAACGTATAGGCACTAATCGTAAGTACCTCAACGACGATATTCTCAACCCTGACATAGCTGTAGCCTACATTCGTGATCGTAGCGGTCAGATGGAATCAAGAGTTACAGTGAGGTTAGGGTACGAAGACTTGTTTAAGTCTAGTAGGCCTATTGGTTTGTGGTTTCACTCACAGGTATATGGAGTGCCGTTTAACTTCAAAACTGCACTGAGTTCGTTTGTACCCATTCAAGGCCAACCCATTAGGAGAGGCTATATGGATGGGGATTAGTTCAGTAACAACTTGATTCCTTCGGGATTTAGAATGGGTCTGCGGGCACTGTTCTGGGTTGGATAATGAGCTAAGTATTGGCAACTAACCGTCTACGACCGACGAGTAGGGATCGATTATAATATAAATTTTAAATATAATTAATGAGGTCTGCTGAACCAAGTCTATAATTAGCTACTATGGGCTAAAAAGCAAGCTCTTGCGAGCATTTACAGAATACACTTAATAAGTGTATTCTGATAAGTACTCTCAAAAGTACTTAACAACGAAAGGAGCAAATATGGACAAGTATTTGTACTCAATCGAATGGTCACAGTTGGATGATCCGGGTGACTATGATGATCCAGAAGAAGATGACTATGACGAATAAAACCCCACTGCAAGCCTTTATGGAGGTCTTTAGTCTAACACCCAAAGATGCTCTTGACTTCAAGAAGTCCCATCCTGACGACTACGCCGACTTGGTGGATCAAATTCAGGTGCAACGGCCTGAATGGCACTTAGTTGGTGCTAGCACACTCTAGTACATACACCAAACCTCCTCTGTTGGGGGTTTGGATGTGTGGATTGGAGGTGATATAATGTGGAGTTAGACACTGATATTGCCATCCCAACAATTATAATGTTGTTTATTGTGTTGTTGATTGGTGGCGGTTTGTATGGTTGTCCCAAATACAATGTGTGGCAACAGGATCTTGAGGGGCAGGCTGAGTTAGCTAGGGCTGCCCAAAATCGCAAAATTCGTGTACAAGAAGCAGAGGCTAAGAAGGAGTCTGCTACACTGGAAGCAGAGGCAGAAGTATTGAAGGCAACTGGGCTTGCTAAAGCCAATGCAATTCTAGGTGAATCGTTGAAAGGTGAGTATGGAGAGAAATATCTACGATATTTGTGGATAACATCGTTAGAACACACCAAAGACCAAATCATCTACGTACCAACTGAGGCAGGGCTTCCAATACTAGAAGCCCAACGTCTCCAACCTAAGTAGTCTTTTAAGGCCCTGTGACAGAGGGCCTTGGTAAGATTATGGATGAGTTCAAATACATTAGTATACATCTAACTATCTTAAATAAAGAGTTTATTCTGGGCTGGCAAAGTCAAACAGGATTTAGTCTTTATTCTAAGAAATCTATAGTAGTTCCTTGTGTGTTTGAATTTGTTATATACTCTAACATTCTACCCCTATAGTGAAGTTAACAGGTACTTCACTGCTAATGAAACCTCCTGTTAGCGTTTGTTCTTAGGGGTATATTAATGTGTGGTATGGTGAAGTTAGCTGATACTTCATTTATGTTAATGACCAACCTCAGCTAGCGATTATTCCTACCACTAAACTTATGGAGCATAGTGAAGTTAAGTGTTACTTCAATTTGGTGAAAACATACACTTAGCGTTTGTTCTTGCTCCAATTTAACCAGAAGAGTAGATAATATGAAAACCAATAAACATCCCCAACCCATACACACCCATGAAGGTGCTGTGGCTCAACGTGTTAGTCACGAGGAAGAACTTCGTCGAGCAGTGTGTACTTGTTTGTTGTGGGAGAATACCTTCTATGAGAGGGGTAATGATCTTGCTGCTCGTATTGCACAACTTGTTCCACTTGTTAAACCGAGTGTTGTATCAGAAATTGCAATCGAAGCACGCAATAAACATAAACTTCGCCATGTACCACTATTTCTCGTAAGGGAATTGGCTCGTTATGGGCATGGACCGATTGTTGAGAACACCCTATATCAAATCATTCAACGGGCTGATGAGTTAGCGGAGTTTGTTAGTTTGTATTGGAAAGATAAACGCCAACCATTGTCGGCTGGTGTTAAAAGGGGTTTGGCAAGTGCTTTCTTGAAGTTTAATGAATATCAATTTGCTAAGTACAATCGAAACAACGCCATTAAATTGAGGGATGTGATGTTTCTAGTACATCCCAAACCCACTACCTCTGAACAAACTGAACTTTTTCAACGCCTCGCAAGTAATACTCTTGCCACTCCTGAAACTTGGGAAGTATTGTTGTCAAGCGGTAAAGACAAACGTGAGACGTTTGAGATGTTGCTTAGTGAGGGTAAGCTTGGAGGGTTGGCTACACTTCGCAATCTCCGCAATATGGTCGATGCGGGGGTTGATAGAGACCTTATTAAGCAACGACTTGAGCGAGGTGTTAAAGGTATATTACCTTATCAATTCATTAGTGCTGCTCGTGCGTGCCCTTCAATGGAGCCATACATTGAAGAGAGTATGTTGATGGCGGTTGAGGGTGAACTTGAGGGTAGTACTGGGTTGTTGATTGATGTAAGTGAGTCAATGGATTATCCACTTGCTAACAACAGCCTTGTGACTCGTTGTGATGCGGCGGCGGGGCTTGCAATATATTTGCGGGAAGTTGGGGATTGTAGAGTGGCTACATTCTCTGATCGTGTGGTTGAAGTACCCTCTCGGCGTGGGTTTGCTTTGCGAGATGCTATTGCGTCTAGTCAAGGTCATTCAGGTACATATTTGAGTAAAGCCATCAATCATCTTGCCTCAATGTGGAAGGTGGATCGAGTAATTGTAATTACTGATGAGCAATCCCAAGATGGTATTGCCGAGTGCTCTTGGCCTCGTGGGTATATGATTAATGTGGCCTCGTATAGGCCTGGTTTGGGTTATGGTGGTGGATGGACCCACATCAATGGTTGGAGTGAGAGGGTTGTGGATTATATTAGGGAGGTTGAGAGTGGTACTAAATCTTAAACTCATATTAACCTTATTCCAAAAATTTGTGATGATTGAACTTATTGCTAGTAGGCAAGGTATCAATTACAAATGTTTCTCTGGCACTGATGGTGGAGTGTGGTTTGAGGCGCAGTGGGTGTATAGGGTTATTGAGGCATGAAAATTGAAATAATCAATAATAAACCAACTTCGCCTAAAGTTAATATGTTTAGGTTGGAGCCGGGGTTGTACTTAGCTTCAGTAGAAAGTGATGGACCGCTGTTTTTATATAGTGTGTTTTATCACAATGAAGATGAGGATGACACCATTGTACTGAACGTTGAAACTGGAGAACATTCTTGTAATGCTTGGATAGATTATCTTAATCGCTACAACGTCCAAGAAGTTGAACTAGAGTCAATTAAAGTTAAACTTGTATGAAAGGGGTGGGATCTTGCTCACATTACTTGACCTTTGGCTACAAGAACGCATACGAGTATTACGACTGTTGCTCGATGCTCGCACCGAGGGTGATGATAGTGAGTATATGTTTGAGGATGTAGGTACTCATTATTGGGCTTGGTCAAGTCAATTAGGGGATTATCAACGTGTGGGGGTGTGGAGATTATATGCTGCAAGGTAGAGTATGTTACTATCGTCGCACCTTATCAAGCCGTTGTAAAGTTGAGGTAGTGTATGTTCACACTCAAGACCGCCGCCCCAACGGTACCGAGTACATTACCTATAGCAAAGTCTATAACAACGGCGGTATGTTGAGTGCTTGGCAACGTACCGAGCTACGCACACCTTGGAATTTTACACTAAGTGAAGATCATAAACCTGTGGTGAGGGTATGTAGGGTATGACGATTGAGGAGATTATTGTTAAATCATATAATGGCGATAAAGTAGGTATATATGATTTACCGCGTGAGATTATAAGTGAACTTTATACTGATGAACCTCGATGTTCGTCCATTCATGAAGGCAATCTATGTAAAAGAGTCAAACATCATACTGATGTACACATACACTATCGTAATGGTTTGGTAGTTCAAATGTGGATCGATAAAACAGATCTGTTGTACTATTATTATATAGAACTTATAGATAAATACACTAGCCCTGTAAGTAAGGCTATTGGCAAATCAAAACTCGCTCGTATAATTAATAAATTATGACAATTGATTTTGCATACATTAGCGGACAAACTCACATTAACGAGTTACCCTACTTAGTAGCTCTTGAGCTAAACACAACCCGACAAACCCGAAAGTATTGTCGATGTAGTAGTCCTAACGATACGTGGGTATGTACTCGTGCCAAAGGTCATAAAGGTCGCCACATAGCAACAACCAGCGAGCACGTACTATATATTTGGGAACCTGAACCTCCACCAAAACCCCTTGAAGGTAAATCCACTCTATTTCAACGTGTGAGGCTTGTATGAATTGGGCCTATGCAATGGGGTGTTGTTTGATGATGGTGTTTATTTGGTGGGTTTATAATGAGATGAATGATAATTAAATGTAGATTAATATGCCTTGCGAATCTAAATATCTAGAACAAACCATTAAAGAGCGTTATGAACAAACCACAGCTTACCTAGCTTGTTGGGTGTGTGATTATTTAAAACTAAATAAGCCTAGCAAGAATATACATACTCAATCTAAGACTTATTATGCAAAGGATGTAGGTCAAACTAAATTCCTTTGCAATGTAATGAAAAATCTCACCCCTATTCAAAGACAAAAACTCATAGCCTGTAACTCTAAACAATCTCGTGCACTATTTGACTGGTGGGAAGAACACCAAGAGATTGATCTTAAACGAGCCATGGCTGAGAAAGAAAAATCTAAGTCCGACGCTATACTTAAATCAGCTCTTGCAAAACTTAGTCCCAAAGAACGTGCAATAATTAAATCCAATATTGGTAGGATCTAACAATGAAACAAACAGTACGCTTTAGTGTGACCCCACCGGAGGCTATGCCAATGGTCAAGCTGAGATTTACAATCTTTAGGCAAGAAGTCAAACCTACAAATATTGCCAAATTGAGACACCTCAAATACAACCACCTCAATCGCACTATCACAGTTTGCAGGGTTGATCGTATGCTTAACCACAAACGTGATGGTGATCCGTTGTGTTATGCATATGCAATGCGTAATCCTGAGGATGAACAGAGGTTTTGTACTGGCGCAAGGTTTGCCTTGCAACGAGCGTTGGATAGGTTGGAGCGTGCGGGAGTGCGGTTTAATCGTAAGGATGTGTGGGATAAGTTTGTGGAGGTGTGTTTATGATAGTTAAGATATCTAGCGTAGCCGAAGAAACAGGCACACTACTTAAACAATACCTAACTAATTGTGGTGATGGTATTGTGTGTTATGGGGTTGGTACCACGCGAGAACCAAACCTAAATGGTCGGTGTGTTGACTTAGACAAAATAGAGCGTCTTATTAGGCTTAATAAGTTTAAAATACCTACTATTAAGTGGTTTAGTGCTGGTAATGAGACACCAAAAGATTTTAAATTCCCCGCTCTAGCCCGCAAAGCGTATGGTCATGGCGGTACTGATATTGTACCAGTATTTCAACCTGAAGAGATTGAATGGCGTAGCGAAGCGGGTTGGGATTGGTTTAGTGAATATATACCTATTGAGTCTGAATATAGAGTGTGGGTGTTTAGAGATAACCATTTAGATACTTATACTAAAACAATGGCACGCCCTAATGAGTATAAATATGTTGGACGTAATTTTAGGAATGGATTTGAATTTAAGCTAGATAAACCTAATCCAATAACTACTGAAATTGCTATTAACTGTATTAAGGCTCTTAATATTGATTTTGGAGCAATTGATATGCTTAAAGGTATTGACAGTCAATATTATGTACTTGAATGTAACACTGCCCCTGGCGTTATTAGATCAGGAGCACAAAACACACTGAAGAAATTGGCTGCATACATTCAAGATTGGTCTGAAAGAGGATGTCCAACATGGTGACATTACTATATCACAGTGAGGCCGTTGGGTGGGTGTGTCGTAATATTGCACATACTAACCCTAATATTAGGGTATTGTGTGATAGACAAATAGCTGATGGCACGTATCTTGAAGGTCGAGTAATACATTGGGATTCTCGTAAGTATATATTTGCAGATGATGTTATAAATTATCCTGAATGTGTTAGATTAAGCCGAAACAAACGTGAGTCTCGTTTAGTACTAGGGGATATTGCTCCCCCAACTTGGGTACAAACTCGTGATATTGAATACCCCTGTGTAATTAGACCCAAACGCCATTATGGTGGTGTTCAATTATATGTTTGTAACAATGAAGATGAAGCTCGGGAAGCTATTATTGAATGTCAAGACTGGTATGCTTCTGCACTAATTAATAAAACCCATGAATATAGAGTGTTTGTGTTTAGGGGTGAGGTAATTAAAGTAACTCGCCGTATGCCACCCGCAAATGGTAATGTAGCATGGAATCCTTCCCAAGGTGCTGATGTGATTAGAGTTATGAGAGAGTCATGGGACCCTAGCATTACTAATATTGCTGTTAACGCTGGATATAAACTTGGTTTGGGTTGGTATGCTGCTGATGTTATTAAGGATGTTGATCGCTCGTATGTACTTGAACTAAACACGGCCCCGGGTATGCATCGTCAACGAACATGGCGTAAATTTGGAAGGGTGTTTTGTGAACGTTGATTTCCATATTGATGTTGGATACCAGATTTATCGGCATGGTGCAATAGACTTAACCCAACACACTAACCGTGCTTTTGATTTACCATCTATTCGAGAGGGTAAATTAGATGAAGCAGTATGTGTGGTATACTTACCAGATAGAGTGTATGCTAATACATCTAAACGTGTAGTACGCCAATTACTAATGCATCAAATATCAGAGATACACGAATTTGCTAAGCATTGCTGGCAAGAAGAGAACTACAAATTACATCTTGGACTTGAAGGTGCTAGACATATTCAAGACGTTGATGATATAAGTATGTTTGAGGGTGTTGGTATAAGATATTTAACTCTTGTGCATAACACTAATAACCACCTAGTAGATTCGTGTACTGATAATGTAGATAAAGTATTAACAGAGTTTGGTGAACAGGTTATACGTCGATGCGAGGAGTTAGGTATATTAATAGATGTTTCTCATATGCACCAAGAGTCTCTAACACGAGTAATTAATTGTACAAGTTTACCGATAATTGCTTCTCACTCGGGGTGTTATACATTATGTAAACACCCTCGGAACTTACAAGATTATCAATTAAGATTAATTGCCAGTACTGGAGGTGTCGTGGGTATACCGTTTGTTGAGAATTTTGTAGGCCAGCACATTGTATCTGAACATATTGATTGGGCTGTTCAAACAATAGGCATAGATCATGTTGGTATTGGTTCTGATCTTGATGGGGCACAGTGTGTTATTGATAGCGTAAGAGATTGGGAGTTTTGGAAAGAGTCGTTGTATAAGATTGGTTATACAGTGGATAATATTAATAAAATTAGTGGTGGGAATTGGTTAAGAATATTAAATTAAAATTATGATAACCCTAGGTAGCGATCCCGAAGTATTTGTATTCTCACAAGGCAATGTGTTGCCTAGCTGGGAATTCCTCCCCTCTAAAGAAGAGGGTGACCCGTATTGGGATGGGTGGCAAGCAGAGTTCACAACCCAACCCCATCACACTGTAGATACACTAGTGAATGATATTAGACGTGGCCTACTTGCTGTATCGGGTGCGGCCCGCAAACTACGAGCCGATGCAATACTAAGTCATGAATGTCTGGTAGAGGTAGATCCAACAATACCAGTCGAATACAAATATATTGACTTTGGCTGCAAACCCTCTAAAAACATATACGCCGCCATCAAACCAATGTATCATGATCCACGCCATACACCCTTCAGGACTGCTGGTGCTCATATACATGTAGGTGTTGAGGCCCCTCGTAAGGATGTGTATCGTATTATACACACAATGGATAAGTGTATACTGTTGCCAATGTTGATTGGGCTGGATGGACTTGAAAACCTTAAACGTCGTGAGTTGTATGGTAGGCCGGGTGAGTTTAGGTGGACTTCGTATGGATTTGAATACAGATCTCTATCTAGTACCATCCTTATGCACCCATTGATTGTAGAGTTAGTGGGTGAGTTGACTAAGTGGGTTGTAGGTAATTATCAATTTATTTTTGATGATGTAAGGGTGATTGAGGCTACAACTAATGTGGAGTTGGCTCGACAAGTGGTGGGTGGCATTGATTGGAGTACATTTAGTCAACGAGAGTTATTGAGAGATTTTGTGAAGGTTGGTGCGTTGGGTATGGGGATGAGTACTTGTATGGAGGAGAATTGGTTGTGAAGTATATAGATTCAGGGGAGACTAAACATTTCACATACGGTGAATCTATACATAATCGTGGTAGTTACACAAGTTCTGTAATAGTAGATGAGATTACTGTTTGGATTGGAATTAAATCGAGCAAACAAGTATTTAGTTGTACTGAACTTGTAAGGACACACCGCATTGAAGACTACGATTATAACATTAGCCGAGGTCTTAAAAAGGCTTGGCTTAATGTGTTAGATACTATAATTTATACACTATAATTTATAATTGTAAGAATATGAATTACCCTATAACTATGCATCCAAATCAAGATCATACAAAGTGTATCAATAGTTTTTCTCACACAACATCCATTGAGAAATTAGGTACGCTTACTAATAATGCCGAAGTATATGGAATAACTATCAGCATTAGAATACTATCAAGCGAACGTGTATTTCGTGAGGATGTAATAATATATCAACATAACGGTGAAAATATTGATTACAATCTCCAATATGGTATTAGTCTAGCTTGGACTAGAATATTAGATCGTGTAATTCATGATTATGAAAAACAGGTATTGGGTATGTTTAGTTGTGGTTAACAAAAGGAGAATTGGTTTTGACTAACATAGTTATAAATAAATCCAATAATGAAAGTGACCCTATAGATATATTTGATCTTGATGATCCTGGGTTGTATCTAGTAAGACCTGAGGATCACACTAAAGAAATCCTAGGTGTGTTGTGTTTTGATAATAATGATAACAAAATATTTGTTCAGTTATCTAATGGTGAAGCTATGTTTGAAGAAGTTGATACCTACATCGTAGAATTTGCGAAAAAAGTCACTTGTATGAGTGTTACAATAAATGGGCTTGAAGAATGAGAGTCTCTAAACTAACTTGGAACCAACCTAACACCCACCCTTTGTGGATTGCTAGGTATAGAATTGGCGATATTAATGAAAAATTAGATAATGGTCAATTCAAGTGGGTGATGCAACGGCTTAATACTAGCCCTATACCTAACTATTTTGTGGGATCGCGGGATTGGGGTACTATGCTAGCGGTTAGAGACACTCTGAGTGATATGTTTAGTACATTGTATAGTGTTGACTATATGACAGTTAAGTGTAACAATACAATGTTTTGTATATTACCTGTTATGTTAGTTAGATCGCCATTAGTGAGTTTAGCTTATGATACAGAAACAATCGAAGAATACAATCCTAATAGCACTATACGACACCTATTCGACTTACTAATGCAACTCAACACCCCCAAACCCACCAAACCCATAATCACCCCAAGTTTTTTCCATAAGGGAGTAAAGTCGCTATTATGAAATGTCGCCGATGTGGTAATGATCGTATTAAATGCAATCGCTGCAAAACTTGTTGTGGTTGTGTATGTCAAATATGTCCAATGTGTAAGGTTGTGTATACCAGATCCCGATTGTGTGGCCATAACAATTGCAAATGCCCCTGCAACTGCAAGCGCACTGGTGGGGCCAATCGTTACGCCTCTAGTCTACAATTAAAAACCCTTAACAATTACAAAACCATCATTGGCCCGCCAACCTATGTTGGTGTAGAGATGGAATTTAGTAGAATTGTTAGTAGTGACCAACTCCGTCGATATGGTACATGGACCCGAGATGGTAGTGTACGTACTGATGATGGCGATGCGGGGTATGAGTTTGTTAGTACTCCATTGTATGGGGATGAACTCGCCAAGGGGTTGAGCAGTGTTGTCAACACTATTCAATCCCCAAACTACAGAATAAACGATGCGTGTGGTTTACATGTTCATGTGGATTTGAGGGGTTTTACTCCTCAAGAGGTCTTGCGTATATATGTAATGTATACTAGACTTGAGAGTGATTTCTACGCCTTGTGCCAACCCCATAGGTTAGAGAGTGAATATGCAAGACCATTAACGATTGGCCCAAACCCCTCAATCAAACCAATGCAATTAGAGCCTTGGATGCCAAAGAATGAGGCTCTTGGGCATTTGTTGAAGTTGTCCTACAACATTGAGATTGATACATGGCCCAAAAACACCCGTTCAATCGCCGCACTTGGTTTGAGACAACTCCAAAATTATAAATCCAACCGACGTAATGGTGGGGATGGTGGAGCTATTGAGGAGAATAGTCGATACGCCGGACTCAATATACACTCATACTTCTATCGGGGAAGTGTTGAATTTAGAATGAAAGAGATGACCAAAGATGTTGATGATGTTTTTGGTTGGGTGCTTATGTGTGCTTGGTTTTGTTGTAAGGTGGCTAACTTGCCGTACGCTAAGTTAAGTAAAGTGAGTAGATTGTATGAGTTGTTTGATTGTTTTAAGACACGCCCTATTAGAGAGTATGTTGAGAGTAGAATATCAATGTTATGAGTAATCCAAAATATCTACTAGTAATACTCACGGCAATAATTTGGTTTATAACAGTACTAGAAATCTCAGGAAGGATTAAAGTTAATTAATGTGTGGAATTGTATTTATAAATAAACTAACCCCCAAAACCGCCCGTATCCTACCATACTTGTGTTGGGATATGGCAAATCGCGGCACTGACTCATTTGGGTTTACCAATGGCGAGCAAGTGTGGAGGTGGGATAAGTCTTATATGGAGGTGATAGAGGATTTTGAAACCCTCCTTTGGCAACAAATAGATAAACCCATTGTATGTCATACTCGCGGAGCAAGTGTAGGGGATGTTAAACTTGCTAACACCCACCCATTTGAATGTGAGCATAATGGCCGTAGAATCATTGGTGTCCACAATGGTGGTATATCTAATTGGGAGGCTTTGAATCGACAATATAACCGTAATTTTGAGGTCGATAGCCAACACATCTTCCAACACCTCGCCGAGAATAGACCAATGGAAGATATCCATGGCTATGGTACGGTGGTGTGGTTTGAAAACGGCCAGTTGAAGTTTGTTAAATTCAACAGCGGCGATTTGACGGTGTTTGGGGTTGATAAGGATATTGTAATTGGGTGTTCTACTGAACTCCCATTAGCCAAAGCGACACATTACATTAAGGGTGAAACCTACAAATTCACCCCACTCATGGAAGAACTAGTATATGAGGTAAATGATTCTATTGAAGAGTGCGAGATAATGAAGTTTGGTACTCGCACTTATGTTGTACCTGCTCGCTACCACCGATACTATTCTCACGATATAGTTTATGGTAATCCTTTTGATGTCTACAAGAAGGGGTTGTGCCTAGTGTGCGAGAAGAAAGAAGTCCGTACCCACAACATTGTAGTCTGTACTGACTGTGTTACAAGTATGTCCAAACAAGTGGAGGTGGCCTTTGTCAACTAGAGGACGCCCGAAGGGTAGTACTAAAACCCACGAGACGGTTACAGATCACCTTCGTAAGGAGGTTAAAGAAACTGTAGCAATGAATAAACGTATACGGTCGTTGTGTCACACCGCCGCTGACCGTGTAGAAAAATGGTTAGACACTGACAAGAGTGGGGCGGTAGCATTACAAGTATTGACAGAATTGAGTAAGGCAATTGAATTGTCTAGTAAGGGACTTGCAGGTGTAGGCAAACTTGCTACCCCAACCACCACTAGCGAAGAAAGCATTGACAGTATACTTGAGGACCTAATCAAATGACATCCCTCGATAAGAGTATTAACCCTGATAAACTATGGCATATTAATTTAGTTGTACCATCGGATGTTGACCCCAACAAAATAATATTATACCACCGCATTATGGGTAGGATTGACCGAGCGTGGCCTTGGGCCGAGATCAATATTAGTGATGTTCAACGAGTACTGTTGAGTAAATGTTATTGTAGACATTGTAGTGGTAAACCCTACTATAATCCCAAGTTCTACAACCAATCATTAACACTTATTAAGAAAGTTGCCGAGCAATTGGGTTTTAGTGTTAAAATTATGGGCTTCAGCAAACACAAACATTGTGAAAAATTTATGCCCGGAAAGGTGTTGGCGTTTAATAATTAGTATGACCTATCGTATGTTAGATTCCTTCCATGTATTTGTGGATGATTTCACCAACCCAGTTGATGAAGCTACATTCCATCGTATTATGGTGGCAATTGATAGGGATTGGCCTTATTGTATACTACTTGAGCAATTAGCCGGTAAGGACAAGACTAAGTTTGCTATTTGTAGGGCGTGCGGTGGTAGAATATGGCGAAATCCACGGCCTAGTGATGTTGTGGAGGCTCGTCAAATAGTTGATAAAGTTATTAATCAATTTGAATCGAAGGTTGGGTTTAGATTACACAAGTGTGATGGATTGGCTGATGATGATGGAGATGTTAGTAAGATTGTGTTGTATAAACATAAGCCCAACATTATACAACTACCAAGCCCAATTGAAGAAATGAGTTATTGCGGATGACAATATATTCACCAAGACCATCAACCTCCGCTACAATCCTTGCCCACTTACTTAGTGATGTTGAAGGTGAGTTGAATTGGGGTACTCGCAAACCCCATCTCCTCAATTCCCAAGAGTATGTTAATGGGTATAATCAGTTGTGTAAATTCAAGGAGTTCGGTTTACGTACTCCACAATTTACACTAGATCGAGATGTTGCCCAACAATGGACAATTGCTAGGGATGTTGTGTTTGGGAGGGATTTTAATCACACCCAAGGCCGAGACATTGTTGTATATAAGCCTCATGATCGTGTAGAAGTGCATGATTTCTACAGCAAAGTTGAGTTGGCTGAACAAGAGTGGCGTATACATATATTTGACGGTAAGAGTATAGCCCGAGGACTTAAAGTACCCTCTGCTAACCCCACTCGCCGCCAACTACAACGTTGGGAACGTAACCCTTGGTGTAGGAATCGTAGGACTGGGTGGGTATTGGATCATACAGTAGAACCCCCGCAGGGTTTGAGGAAGTTTGCCAAAGCAATGGTTAAGGCTGTGGGGTTTGATTTTGGGGCGTGTGATATATTGCAAGTTGGTGGAGAGTTTGTGGCACTTGAGGTAAACCGCGCCCCCGGGTTGGATTTGTATACTGCCCAACAATATGTGAGGGCTATTAGAGAGTATGAAGGCTTATAAAGTAATTACAAAAAATCATACTAGTGTGTATAGTAACTTTAAGCATACTTATAAAGTCAAGAGGTGGACTACAGGTATTGCTGGAACTGGGCTGCTGTGTTACAAGAAACTTCATGATGCGACTAGATTTAACAATATACTTGCGTGTGGTGAAGTGTGGGAGGTAGAAGTTAGGGGTAAAATTAAATTACCTTTATATAGAATAGATATTGCAAATCTAAGGTACGAATACTTCGATAGACTCAAAGACCTATGGCATAACAAACCTCGCCTTATAGACCAATTTCCCTACATACGTGGCTGGCCGCAAGGTACTGTTGCCTATAAAGAAGTAAAACTTATAAGAAGGGTAGCCTAAGTATAAGCTAGGCTTATGTTGTTCAACTGTTCAACTTTTGAAAAATCAAAAGTTGAACGTTTTTTGGGACTTAACTCGTTTAGAATCAAGGAGATAACTTTTGTGTTCAACTGTTCAACTTTTCAGAGGGGGTGTCTATGCTTTGTGGCCAATTGAGTTACTTTAAAGACTGTTGTGGGGCTTTGATTTATAGTAATTTGATGTTTAGTGATTTACGAGATATAGGGGAAAGAATACCCGAGAATAATATTTCTCTGAATTATATTATAAACAACCACTTCATTCCCATCAACCAACTCAGTACAATAAACAATAGACTAAAATACCCTAATGACCACGCATTCAATTCTGTCATAGCAATTATAAACCAAGAACAATACAATAGATTATATGACGGCAAACCAATGTCTAAGTGGCTTACGGACAATGGATTTATACTAGTCAATCAATTCGTTAATTGTAAGACTAGTAATACTTGTTATGTATATATATTGACTTTGGATTATACATTGCCTCCGGATGAAGATGATTTGTATGATGAAGATTTTGAAGAAGATTAAGGCATATTAAGATATATACTATTATATTATAAATTAAATAAATCTTCTCCCACAATAACATTATAACATATGTTTGTCAAGATGTCAAGTCGAAAGTCAAGAAAATTTTTGAAATTTTTTCTTGACTTCGCTCGCAGGGTGTGGGAGAATGAGACGTGAGGCCAAAAGTTGAACAGTTGAACAGACCTCGATTTTCGGGGTTAACCCGTTTAGAATCAGCGAGTTGCGGTGTTCAACTTTTCAAATTGAAAAGTTGAACAAGGTTGAACACGATGACCCAAGCAGACTACAATGAATTAGAACAACGTATACTTAGAGCAAACGTATGTAATGGAGTAACAAGCGCGGTAGAATGAACCTCAAAAATAAGACAATAGGCACCCTTAGATGGTGTCCTAAATGTGAAGATTATGTGTCAATTGACGAGTTCGGTAAAGACAAATCTCGTTATGATGGTGTAGCAATTTACTGTAAAGAATGTAATAGAACTAAAACTAAAGGGTATAGAAATGTACGCAACAGAGGATGAAGTAGTTAGTGAGCTGCCTGAGTTGTATTGTGTTTTGACGGTGCCGGATAATAGATGTTCTATTAATGTAATTACTAGAGTGAGTACTTCTAAAATATATGGGATTCAAATACCTTTAAGCCAAGTGCTTAAAGATAAAAAAGGCACGCCTATAATTGTAGCACCATTAACTACTAATGAACCAAAAGATATTGAGATGATACCACTATTAGAAAAGTATGGGTTTGTACTTGATAAGACTTTGTATAATTGGTTTCAGTGGCATTGCGGAAGTAAAAATCTATATTATATACGACTAGGTGAGAAGGCCCTACGGCCAGGAGCACATTGTGTTGATTGATTACACCCAATATTCTACAGCAGAAACTTGTTTGTTGTTGTGGTATGAAAAGTATTATAGGGGGCTTAAAAAAGTTATAGAAGGACAATCGTCTAGCGCCCTTACGCTAGGGTCACTGGTTCATGTAGGGTTAGAGAATTACTATAAGACTGGTAGCTATGCTATTGATACTAGTATAATTGAAGAACTTAAACCCACTCCCGAAACTCTCAACAATGCCGAGTTCCTAATTATGGGATGGGTAAAGACTCACCCTAAAGAAGAATGGTCTATGCAGAGGTTTGAGGAAAGGTTATTGTTCCCTGTTAATGACAAATGGCAGGGGGCGGCGAAGCTAGATAAGTTCTTTGAAGTCACTGAATCCACTATTATTAAAGGTGGTATTGAAGATGTAGAACTATATCCTGGGTATTGGTCAATGGACTATAAAACTCTTGGGGGTAGTAAGGACCGAGCTAATTATATTAAACGATGGAATGTTAATATGCAAGCTGATTTTCAAACGCTTGCACTGCGAGAGTTTGTGTCTAATCGCGGAGAAGACCCTAACAAGGTAAAGGGTGTATTGATTGGGGTTATTGAAAAACCTCATGAATATGTGCCTAAGCGTAAATGTAAAGGATGTGGGAATACATTTGATATTGGATTGTTTACTCCGTTCGAGGATGGGTATGCCTGTGGGTGGTGTGGGTTTAAACAAGCTGTAACACCATTAAAGAAAAAACCTGGGTATACTAGTGATCCTGTTACTTATTATATTAAGATTGAGCGTAGTCCTGAGAGATTGCAAGAGGCTATTAAGTGTATTGAATTGATGACAGAGGATATGGAGGCGGTAATAAGTGGGAAGCATATACGTCCTCGGTGGGATGCTTGTGTTCATCAATTCTTTGGAGAGTGCGAGTTTTATAGGGCACATATTACACCGGGGTTTGATGCTAGTCAGCATAGAGATTTTGTGAAGAGTGATACTTTGAGGTATATGGAGAGTAATAATTAACTGTATTAAAGAAATACTAACAGCAAGACACAGCGATTCTTTGCAAGGTTGTTGTGGGATTATTGAGTTGACTGGGTTTGATTTTACAAAATATTATCCAGAAGATGGTGATACGTTAGAGGATTTTGATTACTCTGCAAGCAGTGGTTATGACAGAGACTACTACTATGGCGATAATGATTTTTCAGTAAAATCTTTCATGAAATATAAAGATCACATTCACTCAATGGCCATTGCCACTTCAACAAATGAAGATAAATATGCAACGCGCATTAGTAAGGCCTTGCAAGATATGGGATGGACGTGTGTAGCTAAGAATATTAGTGGGCATTCAATAACTGATGGTGATAAGAGGTATTATATTTATACTTGGTTGTACCCATTGAAGGGTAAGAGGAATGCTACGATTGGGCCTGGGATTAAAATTACATTAAAGCCTGTTAAGGGGTATTGACAATGGGTGATGGATGTGGTAGGATTGAATATATGAGAATATTGATAATTGCACTGCTATTAGCAGGGTGCCAACCCGTTAAACAAGCGCCTAAGGCTGGGCTAAAAACCCCGGTTAGTAGTTCTTCTACATCATTAAAAACTATAGATAAACCGATACCTGAGCCTACTGTTACTTGTAAGTGGCGAGTGCTAAAGCGTAATAAAGATATAGTGGTTTTACGTGACTCTGATTTAACTCGCAATGTATTAGTCTGTAATGATGAAATAGTAGGCGGGATTACTTTGCACTATGATTTTCCGGGTGTATGGGAAACGTGGTATAAACGCAACCCTATTGGTCAGTTTGTTACTAAAGCAGCGGCTAAGAAAACATTAGAAAGTTATGTTACACCAAAGACACTTTATGTAACAAACAATTGTGGATTTACAACTGATACATGTACGTCTAGTACGTCTACGGAAGACGTAATACGATGACCAAGCAACAAGCTCAGGAGGCTGACAATGCCGACACTTGTTAGAACGTTTCAGTTAGCTATCGTTCTCTTCTTCGTGTTGTCCTTCGGCTTTGCGTTCGTTAGGGCCACTATGGATGGCAACGGACAAGCTGCACTCATAACAGCTATCCCATTAGCTGTGTATCTGGCGCTGGTGGACGCAATCAGAAAGGATGATAGCCGCTGACAAGTATATTAATATTTATATTAGATGTAGAAGTAATACTCCTATTACTAGTATTACTTCTATTACTAATACATTTATTAAATTAAGGAGAATTAATTATTGAAAATAGCCGGACTGGAAGTACAAAACACTTCTAACTTATTCGACATAAACACACGTATATGTCACTTGTTATTTAGTGAAGCCAAGCGGGGAAAGACCACGCTTGCAGGCTCACTCAATGCATTTACATTAAAATATCTTAAGAAGCCAACCCTATTCATCGCTTGCGAATCGAGTGATGGTGGAGGTACGGCTACTATTAAAGACATGGGTGTAGATTATGTTATACCCAGTAATCACACTGAGTTACAAAGTGTGATTGATTATTTAAAAACTGACACAAAGTATGGAGGTGTTGTATGGGATAACCTAACAGATGCAGTTAAGGGGATTATTCAACCTTATGCATTAAAGTTTCCTAGCAAAGAAAAGATTCTAGTGCGCGAGATGGGTGTACCCGATAGAGGAGATTACCAGTCTATGGGAGAGTTTCTACGGAAACTATTATCACCCTTAGTGGCACTCACTCGCCATGAGAATCTTGAAATACGCAAACATGTTGTGTGTTGTGCTCTATTGAAAGAGAAAACAACACCCGACGGTAAAGCTCTAGTAGCTATACAGCCCTCCTTACCAGGAGCAATGGCTACAGATGCTACGGCGATGTTCCAAACTGTTAGTATGATTGGGATAAATAAGAAGGTAATGCCAGATTCAAAAGGTGTTAACCGAGCTATATATCAACGAGTACTAACAAGCGATAGTGATGGTGTGCTAGTTGCCGGGGATAGGTGGAAGGTACATCCAAAAGAAATACTACTAACTAATGATGATGGTAGTACACTTGGGTTTACTGAAATCTACGAGCAATATTGGCTACCAAAGATTAACAAACAATAAAGGAGTCTGAATGACAGCATTTTCACATACAAATCTCAATGATGTAGATCCTAATTTTACACCAATTGCAACAAACACTTACAGCCTTCGGGTTGTATCAGCAGAGCTAGTACCTTATACTGATAAGAATACTGGTGAAGAAAAAGAGCGGGTGTCGTTAGGGTTAACTATTTTTAATGATCCTGATTTTAGTGGCCGCCGAGTGTGGGAGAGTTTCTTTGAAGGGGATTTTGCCCTTAAGAATCTCCGCCGCATCATGGATGCCTCGGGTATTCCACAAAATCCAGGAGAGAGTATCGAGTCTTGGCTTAATAGGTTGGTTGTTGAGCAAGCTGAAGTACGAGTACCGATTGTACTTGAAGACGATATGATTAAGGACAAGACTACGAAGGAGCTTATTCCCAATCCACGTACTGTTAAGTTGGATGGTTCGCCATCTCAACGTAACCGGGTGGATTGGTTCCGTATTGCGCCAGTAGCTTAATGCTAGTAGCATTTGTGCTATTTATGGTGTTAATATGGGTTATAATAATTTTTGGGGGTGATAACTGAAACCAGCGTTTTGTCAAAACTGTCCTATCAATAGAGTTACATACGGATATGTTCCGTTGAAGTCCGGGAACTCGAAGGTTTTATTTGTAGGCGAGGCCGCAGGCGAGCAAGAAGCTATACAAGGCGAACCTTTTGTAGGAGGGGCAGGAGTTTGGCTTAACGCAATGTTACGGGGGGCGAATACCCCCCGTAACAATATTAATATACTTAATGTGCTTGGGTGTAGGCCGCCTGGGAATGCATTCCCTACTAGTGCTCAGTGGGATGAGAAGTATTTTGAGTACTTTGGGAAGATTGTGCATGAAGAGGAACGACGGCAGACTAAGCTTGGGTGGAAAGATGAGGAGAAATATAATTGGGCTAAGAGTGCTTTAGCAAAGCCAGTGTTTCGTAAAGAGGCGGTGCAAGCTGTTGATTATTGTACACAACATCACTTCTGGCCACAACTAAACGCACTTGTGCCGACTAAGATTATTGCATTAGGTAATGAAGCCCTCGAAGTATTAACTAATCGTAGTGGTATACAGACTTGGCGGGGAAGTCCATTGTGTTTGAAGGGCCATGAGCAAGATGGGCCGAAGGTTATACCAACGTTGCATCCTGCATTCTTAATGCGCCAAGCTACAATGTTTGATGTGGCTGTGGGGGATATTAAGAAGTCACTTAAGTTACCGCTTGAGGATTATAATTTGTATGGGACTGTTCAAGATTTAGAGCAGTTTGATAATCGAATTGTAAGTTTTGACTTTGAGTGGAGTTGGGACGGGGCAATTAAGATTTGTGGGTTGAGTAATAGGATTGGGCAATGTACGGTGTGGGGGTGGGATGTTGATAAGAATCTAACTCCTATCATGCTTAGTCAATGGCAGACGATGTTTGAGGGTGCAAGTGAGCTTATTGGGCACAACATCATCAATGCTGATACTAAGTATTTTGAAAAGTTTGGTTGGAATGTAGAGGCTAAGTTGTGGGATACTATGTTGATGTCCCATCTTGTGATGCCTGATTTTCGCAAGGGGTTAGGGTTTGTTGCGAGTGTAACTACTAATAAGGTATTTTGGAAAGGTGATCGTGGCGAAGAGGAAGAGGATGGGGATGAGCGGGTACAACAATTGCGCTCGCAGTGGCAGACATGGGACAAGGATTATGCGATTGCGCGGGAGCACGGAGGGTATGGTGGGTGTACGTCGGCAGATGAGGCATATAGGTTATATAATGCCCGTGACACAGAGGGATGTTTGCAAGCCTTCTATGTGCTTAAAGACATGCTTAAACGATACCACATGGAGGATGTGTATTGGAATGTATCTGTGCCTGTTGGGTTTATATGCCGAGACCTTGCCGATGCCGGACTAAAGATTGATAAGAGTAAGTTAGAGTCTATTCGTGAGGATCTTGATTCCAAGATTGCTAGTGAAGAATGTAAGTTGCCCGACGGGTTGAGACCGTATGAGAAAGAAGTTACTCGACAAGTTGAGGCACCACCAGATACCTATAAGCCTAAAATTAAGAAATGTCTTGGTCTTAAAGGGCTTAGACATGAGGTTGTTGAATTAACATTTACTAATCCTGAGCAAGTACAAGTGTGTCCAGAGTGTGGCAAGGAATGGCCCTCGGGGAAGATGCAACTCGTTAAGAGGGTTAAGGTTCCGGGTAAGGAAATTGTTAGGCCGTGGAACAGTACTAAGCAAATTCTTGAGTATGTTGAAGCTAAAGGGCTACCTGTTAAGCTTCACATGAAGACTAAGAAACCTACGTCTGATAAGAATGCTCGTAAAGGGTGGGTTAAAAAGTGTCCTGAGTTTGTTATTGTGGATCAATTGAAGAAGTGGTCCACATTGAAGAACTCCTTTGCTAAGGATGAGTTGTTGGAATCGCAGAGGATGTACTTTAATTTGCTGGTGCACGGGACGGCAGAGGGTAGGTTAAGTAGTACTGGGCGAGATGGTGGGTTGAATGTCCAGAATCAGCCGAAGGTAATTAGGAATATATATGTGCCTGACCATGATGGGTGGGGGTTCTTGCAGCATGACTTTAAGCAGGGTGAGAATATGCTTACGGCATGGCTTGCTAAGGACTGGGATAGATGGGAGAGATTAAATACTCCTGGGTATGATGAGCACTCGGATATGGCAAGTAAGTTTTTTAACTTGTCTTACGAGAGTTGTGTTAAAGGAGGGCCTAATGAAATATATAGGGCTCCCGGTAAGGTTATTAACCACGGTAAGAATTATGGGCTAGGTCCTAAGAAGGCGCTTGAATATATTGTACAGGCTGGTATGACTCAATTTACATTGAGTGATATTCAAGAGTTGTTTGCTATTTGGGAAAAGGTTAATGCAGGTACGGCTAAGTGGCAACAGGAGACTGTTACACTGGCTAAGATACAGGGGTATTTAACTAATGCGTTTGGTAGGACGAGGTGGTTTAATGGTGGAGATATTGCAGGGAAAGCATTGGCGTTCTTGCCAGCAAGTACACTAGCGGATATTACGTTGAGGTGTATGATTGCACATTATCCAGACTCGCCTAATAAGTGGATCATAAATGCCCTCAATAATCTTAAGCTAGATATAATGGCCGCGTATTGTCCGAGTTGGAGAATGTGTATTCAGGTACATGATAGTATTGTTAGTCAAGGGCCGAGGGAGCATTGGAAGGAGCAAGCTGTGAGAACTAAGGAGATTATGACCCAACCGTGGAGAGAGTTGGATGGGTTTAGATTGGGGGTTGATGTAGAGTATAGTGAAGAAAGTTGGGGGCAAGTTAAGGGAGTAGAGGTATAATATGAAACTACTATTAGTAATACTTATAAGTCTAACGTTGATGGGTCAACAACCCAAAAAACAATCTAAATCAAAATCCTCTAAGGCAAAACAAGTTGAGGTGTATGATCCCGACAAACTACCACCCGGTGAAGTGGCATGTGGAAGGATTGGGTCTACCAAGGCTCCGCCCTGTCAATGTGTTAAGCATAGGATGAAAAAGGTTGACGAAGAGCATGAGAAGTGTATGCAGATTGTGGATCGTAAAGCGAGGATGGAGTGTGGGTTGAAGATTGATCCTTGTCCGCCTGTTATTGACAGAGAGCAATCTTGGACACATTATGATGATAAGGGTGAGCCTATGCCTGAGCAGTGTAGTAGGAGTTGTAAGTTAGCGAGGTGTGAGTGTTGTCACTCCTAACTAAGGATCAGATAATAGATGTAGTTAAGTTTATGAAGGCACGTAAAAAGCCTGTTGAAGATCAAGTTGTACTTATAGTTGGGTCAGATGCTTTTTATAAAAGCATGTTCTTTTGGGAGAATCCTAATGATAGAAAAATTAACGACCGATGATATATTAGCTAGTGCTATTGATATTGCCAATTCGTGGGCACGAGAGTTATGTATACCAGGAGGAACTATAGAGACTCTGCCTAATTTAATTGATCGACTATGGGCTACTAATAGTGAGCGGTTTTATGATTTGTATAAAGATTGGTGGAGGTCTCATGACTAGTTTACCAAAAATCAAATCCAACAAAGCCCAATGTCTCAAGTGTATGGATATAATTGAGTCTAAACATAGACATGATTTTGTAGGGTGTAAGTGTGGGGCGTTGGCTGTGGATGGAGGTAAAGATTATTTGAGGAGGGTTGGGGATTTGAGTATTAATAGTTATAAAGATTTGAGTGAGTATGAGGAAGATATATGACATTCCCAAGCCGCTATAAAACTCGCAATAACAACATTGTAACCTTGACAACCCAAACAGATAAGGGTATAATGGGAGAGATACAAAGTAATGATAGCATATTGTATGTAACGTATGATTTGAATTTAAACTCTAGGGAATACTCTCAATTAGATTGTATTGAATGGCTTCGGCCACATCCCTATGGAAAGGACTAATGTGGAAGACTATATTGAAGGAAGGGTCTTTGAGTTAGAAAAGATGCTAGAGATATGTATTGAGATTATGGAGGGTGTGGCAGAGGATATGGAGACTACTAATCCTTGGCATGATCCGTTGTGGAAACAAATTGATGATGCTAAGGGGTTGTTGTATGAGGTAGATGATGAGTAGAGAAGAATTTGATATTATTAAAACTAATATATTAAAGGCTTGTTTTAATTACCATAATTGTATTGATAAGTCTATGCGCAAAGTAGCTAAATCCTATGGCCATTCTAATAAACTTAGAGAAGACCCTATATACCATGCAATAAGGGAGCTAGATATTAATATAGATAGTTTACTTCGTCAAGCTCTAGATAGTGCTTATATTAATATAGATTAAAGAGGTAGATAACAATGTGGACGCTTTTTTGGTTTAATTTAATAATTGGAATTATTAATATTTTAATAAGTTCATTAGACAATGACGGATGGCCTCTAATTAACTTTATACTTGGTTCTATCAATATTATACTAGCTATATTGTTACTAGTAGGTTTAGTATTTTAATGCTAATACTTAAACTCAAATGCCCCAAGCACCCCCGCTACAACCCACCCCTACACCTTGAAGACGGCATACGTGGAGGTTGCCAACGTTGTATGGAGTTGTTAGAACTATATTTGCACTCCCTAAAACTACGACATGACCAAGACGATACTTGATATTATACCCTCTGACAGCATCATACATAATTGGGTACACTATTTGTCAATGACTGAGAACCCCCTTGGGTATCAAATTGCAGCGGGGTACTCAATGTTAGGGGCGTTGCTTTGGCGAGGGATAGGATTCAACCAGGGTATGTGGATTGTATATCCTAATATATCAGTAATGTTTATAGGGCCTAGTGGAGTGGGCAAAGACACAATCATTAGTGCTGTTAATCGTACCATCCACCAATGCAAGGGTGATGACTATGTGAGGGATAGGGTTATTCAAGGCAAAACTATGGAGTTTATTGCTAGTAAGTTAAGCAAACTCCAGCCTGCTTGTGCTATAATAAAAGCACCAGAACTCACTGCCCTAATTGGGGGGAAAGATTACCAAAAGTCAATGGTCCAAGAGATCACTGACTTGCTTAGTGATACTAGTGATGTTATTGATTTGTCCACCAAAGGCGAGTCCCGCATTATACGCGACCCTGCTATAACCATGCTTGCTGGTTCTACAATCCCCTGGATTCAAAAGGCTATGCCCAATGGGGCGCTGGAGGGTGGGTTTTTTGGGAGGTTCCTAATTGTTGTGGAGGAACGGCCTGATAAGTATGTAGCGTTGCCTTATTATCAAACCAGCATCAAACAACGTAACCTGCAGCAGCAGTATTATAATGAGTTTCTAGTGAAGTTGTTTGATATATTAAATAAATTTAATCCACATGGTTTTACCTATATTACCCCAACCCACGAGGCTCAACAATTGTACACTAATTGGTATGAGAATAGGTTTAATACTTTCTCGTCACGCACGCAAGATTATGCTAGTAGGTCTAAGAACACTGTATTGAAGATTGCTATGGTTAATGCGGTAAGTTGTGGTCGGAGTATTATATATCCTGAGGATGTTCAAGTGGGGATACATATTTTAAATTATGTAGCACAAACTATTGAGTCAGTGTTGTGTAAGGCTCCGAAGGAAGTTGAGCTTGGGAAGGAGATTGTTAAGGTATTACCAGCGACTACGAGTGAGATTATTAAACAGTTTATGAATACTTACCCTAAGGATGAGATTGTAAGGGCGCTTGGATTGTTGTTGGATACGGGTGAGGTTGTTCAAGATAAGAAAGTTTGGAGAGTACGTAATGACTAGAGTTGTAAATCTACATAAAGAAGTTAACGACAATGCTACTAACGCGGCTAAACGTCATATATGGTTACGAAGAAGTGATGAGCATGTGTATATAGGACGTCCTGGTATATATGGTAATCCTTACAGATTAGGTAGTGATGGAAATCTGGATACTATATTATCAAAGTACAGAAATCATTTGATTATTAATAACATTGATTTAGAGCCGCTACGTGGTAAAGTACTTGGGTGTTGGTGTAAACCGAAACGTTGTCATGGTGATGTTATATTAGAATTACTGGGAGAGTGAATGAATAAATTTATAGGTCTATTCGACCTGCACTGCGGTTGGGAGTATACTCACGTCAGGGGCGAACGCGTAGTGCAGCCTACAATGAATGAGCAAGCTATCAGACTTGCACTAGACTTTGCTCAAGACTTCAAGCCTGATGTAATTATATTTGGTGGAGATCAAATCAATTGTGCTCCAATATCCCATTGGAATAAAGATGCAATGGGAAGAGTGGGAAATTTTACTTTAAAGGACGAGCTAGATTGGCTTGACGATGTTGTGCTAGGTGGGCTTAGATTTAAACACAAAGTCCGTCGTGTGTGGCATCGAGGTAATCATGAGCGATGGTTTGAGGATGTGTTAGATAACAACCCAGGGTTGCGGGGGCTCACGAATATTGAAAAGTATTTGCAGCTTGAAAAGCGTGGGTATGAAATTTACGATTATGGGGAGTGTAGTCAAATTGGTAAATTGCATTTTATTCATGGCGATACTATTAATGGTGGGATTAACGTTGCGCGTAACGCGGCTTTGAGGTATGGGAGGAATATGAGGTTTGGACATTTTCACACATATCAAGCCTACACTTTGCATAACCCTATTGACAACGACGACATCCGCTCGTGTGTGAGCGTACCGTGCCTTGCAAATCGCGGCCCTCAGTATGGACGCAACGCCCCCAATACTCATGTGAATGGGTGGTTATGGGGATATGAGGATGGGGATAGGTATTGGGATCAAGTAGCGCTGGTAGTTGGCGGGAAGAGTGTGGTAGAGGGGAAGGTGTATGAGTAGTCCTGGAGAGTATTTATTGGATCAATCCGATGGCACCAAACACGACACTGACAAACCCCGGTGGGATCTACTCCCATATGGAGCGCTTGAAGAAGTTGTTAAGGTTTATACATTTGGGGCCAACAAATATGATGATTGGAATTGGTCAAAGGGTATACAATACTCTCGACTAATGGCCGCGTTGATGAGACACTTGTTTAAGTGGTGGTGGAAGCGCGAGTCAATTGACGAGGAAACCAAATGCCACCATCTTGCAAGTGTGGTATTCAACGCATTGGGATTACTGCATTTTGAATTACAACAACAAAAACAACTAGATAACAGAAAATGACAATAACAATAGACATAGACGGAGTGATAGCAGGTGGGGATTATGATCCATCGTGGTGCCAACACCCCCTAGAACATTACCCCCACCTTCCTGCTATATTTCAAGCGCCAGAGTATGTTAATAAGTTGGCTGATGATGGGCATGTGATTTATTATGTGACGTCTAGGGCGTTTGATGGTGCTGAAGATATTACTCTTGATTGGCTTGAACGTTATAATTTTCCTTGTATTCAAGGTAATAGTCTAGGCGGATTAATTACCCATGTACCAGGAGACGATAAGTGGAAGATCTCTAAAGAGTTTGGGGCCAAATATCACATCGACGACCGGCCAAACACGCTCAAACACTATTACACAAATTGCAACACCATCCCAATAATGTTCATCAACCGCAACCCTATTGGTTGGTGGCCTGGCACCCTCCACGCAAAGAGTGAGTTTATATACTTTGAGGATTGGGCGAGGCTATACACTTTCATTAAGGAATCTAAATGACCCGCAAAGAAATGACCTCGATAATGAAGTTCTGGGTTAAGCAATTAGACCTCAAGCAGTGGGATATTAACATACGATATGCTACTGCCGAGGAGTTGCTCGACAAAGATAATCCAGTGTCAAGGAATGACGCGACGTGTGCATTCTCGACTGAGTATGCTAAGGCTACGATTATTATTAGGCCGTTGAAGTATAGGGATTGTGATCCAGAAGAGGTTAATATTGAAGAGGATATTATACATGAGTTGTTGCATCTTGTGCTTGAAGGACATGTAGCTCAATGTGCTGAAGACCCAATGTTTGAGCGAGGGATTAATATTGTTACGAGTGCGTTGTATAGGATGAAGTATGATGCGGGTTAAGATTAAGATGAAGACTGGGACTATTGTACATAAGACTAATCGAGATAAAGATGATAAGTATATTCATTGTCGATGTGGGTATGAAGATGAATGGGATGAAGTTTATGGGGTTTGCCCATATTGTGGGAAGGAAAAATGAATAGTCTTACTACTCGAATAAAGTGCTTATATAAAGATAAACCTCGTCCTAAGAAAGTATATAAAACCTTAGATGAAGTTTATAGTGATGGGTATACATTGTTTGATGTAACTATTTGTTTGTCGGCTTGGGAGAATTTCCAGGAAACTACATATGTATTGCGAGACTAAGTATGAGCAATAACCAATTTATATACATAGTAGACGTAACTGGAGACAAACGTTATATTAATATTAACCAAATTGTACATTATAGTGTACAAGAATATCCAGGCACTAAACCCTTATATAAAATTGAATTAACCAAAGGACCTACTATACATACTAGAATGGACCCTACAAATTGTTATGTCTTTTCACACCCTTTATGCGAGTCTATCCCACAAAAATAGAATCCTATTCAGTACCCAAAACAACAGGTCTAAGTCACACCCACTACAAAGTAAGTACTACCCACACTCCAACGCCGCAGGAATACATGCGGAAGTTGGGTGTTTAATAAAGTACGTCAATCGTCAACTTGCTCATCAAGCTCGTGGCGGTCGTTGCCTCCCCCACTTGAGGGACTGTGTACTTCATGTTTGGAGGTATACAAAGGATGGACAGTTGGCGTTGGCCAAACCTTGTAGTGGGTGTGAGTTGGCGATTAGGGAGTTTAGGGTGGGGCAGGTGTTTTATAGTAGCAAGGAAGGGTGGAGAGAGTTATGACAAGACATATAGCTAGAAAAATACGAATGGAAGTAGAACTATTTTTAAGGAAATTAGATCCAACGGAGTTTGTTAATGAGAGTATAAATTGGGGCGATTTACATGTTGTCGGTGTTTATAAAATTAAAGATATTATATCAGATAGCGAGCATATTCGTATAGAAATATCTGAAGCAAATTCATGGGTTCTTGGAAATGTAGTTTCTAATTTCCTTAAACAAAGTGGATATGGAAATATTGAAGTAGTAACGGATTGGTAATATGAAAGTCATAATAGCAGGGTCTAGATCTATAAAGAACTATACCATAGTAGCAGAGGCTATAGAACTAGCAAACTTTGATATTACTGAAGTTGTGTCAGGTGGAGCACATGGAGTTGATAGGTTTGGCGAGGAATGGGCAGTTGTAAATGGTATACCCTTTGTTAGATTCCCTGCCTTGTGGAACTTATATGGCAAAGCCGCAGGCTATAAACGTAACCAACAAATGGCAGAATATGCTGATGCATTGATTGCGGTGTGGGATGGCAAGAGCAAAGGCACCGAAAATATGATTGAACTAGCAACGCAATACAACCTTAAAAAATACATACATGTCGAAAACCTTCTTCAGTTCTGACCTACATCTTGGTCACGAAAATATAATTAACTACTGCAACCGCCCATTCGCTGACCAACGAAGTATGAACACTCATATATTAAGTAATTTTAATAGTGTGGTGGGCGAGCAGGATCAGTTGTGGTTACTTGGGGATATTGCCTTTACTAAAGATACATGTGAAGATTTTTTGTGTAAGTTAAAATGTAATAACATTAATATTATATGGGGTAATCATGACCACCAACAAATTAGGAGTGTAATTAAGAAACATCCTAAGGTTAAGTTCCATGCGTATGCGCATGTGTTGGGGATTAATGGATATAAGTTAATGCTTTGCCATTATCCTATGTTGGCTTGGACTGGGGATTATCATTTGTTTGGGCATTGGCATTGTAGAGGCGTGCACCCGGCGTTGAATGCGTTTGATGTAGGGGTAGATGGGAATGGGTTTATGCCGTGGGAGTGGGATGAGTTGTATGCTAGGTTGGTTAAGATACAGACTACTGGTAGGCGCTAATTACTTATTAAAGAACAAACTTACCTTTTCTTTAGGTGAATTTTCTCTAATAGTTTCTTTAATGATTTGATTGAATTGTTTACTCAATGTTGGGTTTCGTTGGAGGATTTGTTTAAATAAGTCTATAGTCCTAGCGTTAGTAACCGGGTATTCACTACCAGCAAACGCGACTCCTTCGTTAGCGAGAGTAGTTCTATGGTCTGTACCATAAGCACGACGTATAAAGTCTGCTAAATCTGGAGATAAACTATTAACTAAAGCAAAGTCTTCGTCATTAGGACTGGGATTAAATATACTTGACTGTATATTTGCTTTATTATATAAGTCATGCAAACTCTCATGACGAATTGTTTTTGATGTTGGGGTAGGACTTTGTGTAAGGATAAGGCCTCTATCAATTTCGGGATAAGGATCTTGTTCTAGGTCAGGTCTCATGTAGCGGGCTATAACATTAGGATCGAGTTTACCTGTATATACCCCTTCAACACTTGGCCTACCGGAATGAGCACCAGTGATAATTGGTGTTTGGGTGATGCGGGTTTGTCCAATCCCAGGGGTAGCATTGGTTGATGGCGTATAGGCATTTGTTGTTAGACGATCTAACCCACCAAAAAATCTAGTAAGTATATTATTTAGTAGACTTGCCACTTAACCCCCGCTCTCTCAATAACATATCCAACTTACTATCAATAACCTTAAACTGTCCCTCTAGCTCTGACAATCTGCGTTCGTTGATTTGAATATTGGTTTCATTTTTACTAACATTACCTGTTAAGCTATGACCCCAAGCCGCTGTTAGAGCAAGGACAATTGTAGTTAGAGTTGTAAGTACGTACCACAGTAAACGATTATTGGTGGTCGGCATCGAAGGCTCCTTGGTGAAGTAGTATGTTTTCGATAAATCTGGTTATCGGTCTGCGTTGAGAGGGTAGAACTTCGTTGGTTATGGTATAATCTACAAAGGCCTTGGGATTTTCAGCAATAGCCTTCTGTTTTGCTGAGTCTCTAAGTTCTCTGAATATTTTTTGTAGTAGCTCTCGTTGGGCTTGAGGGGTTAGTCTTTGTTGTTTTATGTAGTCACTAATTATAGTGCCAACGTTGGATTTGCCAATCTGTCGTGTAAGGCTTTGGCCTACATGTTTGGTGACTAGGCCTGTAGCTTCGGGTGTGCCGAAGTCTCCAATGATGTCGCTTGGTGAGAAGTCAGGGGTGTTAAGGATTATGTCCTGGAGAGGCTGGACGTTGGATCGGGATAAGCCGGTCATTTGACGGAGTAGTGCGTCTTCACGGCGGGTTTTGATTGGCTCACCAGTGAATACATCTATGCGTTTTGGTAATGATTCGAATGCAAGAGATTCACGAGCGGGACCAGTTAATTCTTGACGATCAACGTCTCGACGTATAAGGGGCTCATCACTAGAGGATAGTGCTCCAACCCACTCACGGACTGAGTGAAAGGGTACGAAGAATGATGCAACGTATTGGCCTAGTGGAGTGTTGATTGCTGACCGGACTGTGCTGGGGTTGGTGGATTTGATTGAGCGTAATGTGTCTGATATACTGAAGGCGGGTACTTCAGCAATACGTCTAGTACCAATAAGTGCGTCAGCAAGTTCGTTGGGGGTAAGGTTTATTTCTCGCCCTTCATTAACAGTCTTTAACATATCAGCAACGAACATATATGTGGCGAAGGGTTGGTAGGCACGGATGTCGATGACGTTGTTTTCGTCTTTAGGGATTTTTATTCCAAGAGGTTCAAGGCCAGGGAATAATACATCTTTGACCTGGTAGTATTTTGATCCCCCCCACTCGGGGTTGGTACGGATCATATAGGCTCCACCAAGGAGCATCATACCTTGTACGCCTTTGGCGAGTTTACGAGACGCAGCGGCTCCTACAAGACCGCCTTGACTAAGAGCGTCGCGGAATTTGGGGTCCCAAAAATAACTAAGTAAGTTAGAGGGTGAGCGTTCGCCGAGGTATGACCACATATTGTAAAGGAAGCGTGGGAAGGTTGGGAGGATGGCTGTGGCAAATGGGATTTTTTTGTATACATCAAGTACAGCCTTACCAAGTCCGGCGACGGGCGTGCTAGAGAAAGTGTTCTTTAATGCAAAAGATTCAGCATCCGCAATAGCGTTACGAAGATTGTCTGGGATTGAAGGTTCGTGTAGTTTTTCGAGAAGTTGGTTGAAAATACCTTTTTTGTTGGCGATGTCGTCAGCCCAACCAAGGTGTTTAAGGTTTGATTCCAATCGGTTTTGAAACAACATCCGACGAAAATTTACTTCTTGTGTACGATTGAAGTAACTTATTGTATGGGTGAAGTCATCTAAGAAGTCAGCGACTTGCTTACCCAATTTCTTACCTGCAATAAACCCAAACGCCCGATTTGCTGTGTCGAATTGAGTTTGGCTGTAGAGACGTTGTTTGGTGAGGGGTACAGCGTCGAGGATTTGTCCAGCAAGGGCTCGATCTTGTTTACTAAACGAGGATGCTATTGAGTGGAGTTGTGCGTTGAGTTCGACGAAGCGAGATTGTGCGTCGGGTCGGATTTTGGCTTTGTTAGATAGAGTGTTGATTATATCGGCTGTGACGTTTTCTAATAGACCACTGATGGTAAGGGGTCCGCCTACTACGAATGCGTTACGTAGGGCTACGGGTGGGGGTGAAGTGATTATTGTGCGACGTACTGCTTCGATTGAGTTGCCAAGTTGTAGAGCAAAGTCGTATACTGATAATATACCATTGTCTTGACGAATGCGCTGCTTCATTCGTTCTTGGAGTTTGAGGCGTTCAATTGCAAGAGGGTTACCTCGTTGGGCTTCAAGGACTATGCGAGGGTACACATCTGCGGCAGCTTTGGAAGCAGCGAGATGAGTGCGGCCTGCTTCGGTTTCAGTGATGCTCAATACATCCGCGATATCGTCTGCAACTTGCGCAAGACTATTATCGGTTAGATCATACTTGTTGCGTAGGAAGTCTACTACGTTGTCTGATAAGTGACCTTCAAGAATTGCTTGCCTACCAATCTCTGATATACGAGTTTCGGGTGGGAGTTTGAGGGTCATTTCAGTGAGGACATCTTTACTGATTAGGTCCTTGAAGATTAAGTCAACATCTCCACTAGCGAGTTGGCTAGCAACTTTGTAGCGTTGGTAGTATTGTGCTTGGAGGTTTTCGAGAGGGCCTTTTGGTATGATTCGAGCAGTTGTAGAGGTTTGTGCAGCAGCGTGGGGTGGGGATTTTTGGGCTGTAATGTATGTGTCTATTTGGGATTTGAGTGCGTTCTTATTAGTGAGTTCGCCGACTGTTGGGGTTAGACTTGGTTTGGCGATGGCTTCAGCCTCAGCAGATAGACCCGTCTTTAGGTTTATTTTAGTACCACGACCAAACAATTTACTAACGGGCGCGAGTTGAATTAACCCAAGGGTTATATTTTCACCGAGTTGTTCGGGGGTTAGGTTTTGTTCAATTGGGTCACCAAGGTCTGTAGTGCCTACTTGACGTTTACCTGTTGCTAGTTCTTTAGCTTGTCTACCAGGGAGTAGATCTTCAAGAACAAAGTTCACTGCGGCGTTGCCGTAGGTTAGAACCTCGTCTTCAAAGTTCTTTGGTTTGCCCGAGCGTAATACTTCGTTTTGGTACTGCTTATAGAATTGCTCTCCACCAAGACCACCAACAAGAGTTGTGGCTCCCGCAATGGGGCCTTCACTAAAGGTTTTAGATACTACATTATATCCAAGGTCTAAGAGGCCTTTTGGTATTGCAAGAATACCTTGCCCTCCACCTTTTAATACACCAATTGGGTCCTGACTTGCAATCGTCAATAGAGAGGGAGCTGCGGGCTGTTGCCGTTGGCTTCTCTCTATTGATTGCAATAAGGATTGATATGGTGTCATTTTTGTAGTATTTTATTTATTTCTTCTTGTCTTTTCTTTAATTGTCTTTGTCTTACTTCTTTCATTGTTGGTGATTCGTATGTGGCAATTGCATCGGCGGCTCCCCCTATAGCGTTCCAAAATTCCTGGAATGGGTCAGGGCCGGGGCGACCCACAAACGGGTTTGAGGGGTTTATGGGTTGTTGGGTACTTATGGGAGGGTTAATAGGATTTGTAGGTGTTGGCGTAGGTGTTGGTGTGGGAGCGGGCGCAGGAGCCGATTGTGGAGCAGGATTTGTTGGTTGTGGTGTTCTACCTTGTTCTTTACGAGCGTTAGCTACTAAGGTCTCTACAAGTCCTAAATCAGCTTTGTTGTAGGACTGTCGGATTTCTTGTCGGGCTGCCGCAATTGCGTCGCTATCTTCACCTGCGATTTCATTTAAGTGTGTTAGGGCTAAAGCCATGCGCTCAGTGTCGTTACCTTGAGGTAAGTCGCTGTCGGCTTTATATATTGCTCTAGACGCAAACCGATGGGCGGCAGTATTGATTTGGGTCATTGGGTTTAGGGCGGATGCACTAATTCGAGCCCTATTCAATACTTGGTTATCTATATGACTAATGGCTTTCCACAAATTTTGTCTTTCATCTGGAGGTAATGAAGGATCATTCCAATAATCATGCACCATTTTTCCATACTCAGATCTATCCAAATCAAGAGGCATACCGCTTATAGCCGACAAAGAGATTTGGCCCCTTATCTTTTCGGGGAGCTTTTTAAAGTAGGGATTAGCCATAAGCTCGTTTGCCATCTCTCGACGACGCTTGGATTCAGCCTTAGATATAATATCTAATTCAGCTTCCTTGCCTTCAAGCGCAAGCTGTTGTGCAATACGAGCACGATGGTCGGGGGCGGTTGGGAAGAGGGTAGTCCCTCCATACTCAAACCCACCCCCAGGCCCAACAGGCACATCAACTTGTCCTACACTAGTGGGAGATAGGCCTTCTTCAACAAATGATGTGTCAGTTGGAATTCGTTGAGGTGTGGTGGAGGTGGGAGAGAATAATCCTTGAGCAATTGCACTTGCAGCTTGGAAGCGTTCTTGGGCTTTGCGGGCTGACTCGGCAACATTAAACTGATCGCGGGCGAATTGTTGTTGAGTGTTGAATTGCTGAACTTGACGGTCGGCTTGCTCTTGTCTAAACAAATTATCAGCGGCTTGTTGACGTTCAGCAATCTCCCGCTGACGCCGACGCTCAGCCAGCTCCATCCCAGTGATTACTGATTGTATAAATCCACCCATTAGATCTCCTTAGTAAGGACCTAGACCGTAGAATTGTGCTGGTGTAAATGGTGGTGTGCGTCCGGGTAATTGAAGGTTAGGGAAGCCTCCTGGACTACCAAACCCTCGATTCAATAGTTGTCCAAACGCCAACCCTCCAAGTCCACCAAGATTACTCGCAAGCCCCGACAAGAAACTAGGTCCTTGTATATTACCTATAGTATTGCTGGATTGATTTCCTTTTTGTGTAAAGGTGCTATTACGAGTACCAGTACCTTCAGTTATACCAGTCGTCACGCCTGTACGTCGCTGGTCACGAGGAGCGAGGGAGGCAAGTTGACCACCAAGCCCAAGTAACCCTTGAGTTTGAGATGCACGGCGTTGTTCTTCTTGGAAGGGGAGTTGACTGAAGAAGCGAGAGGCTTCGCCAAGACGACCAAGTTCAATATTCTCAGCACCTTGTGTAAACTCACCACTATCTAGCCTGCCTGAGCCTGCAAGTGTTGAGGATAGATTCTTAATGGCGGAGCGTCCAAGGTCGTTGAGATCACCAAGAAATGCGGCTTTTTGGGCATCACCAAATATTGGTCGTTGAGCCTTGCGTATCTCCCCACCAAGCAAACTCCCCAGGCCTTGCCTAAAAGCTTGATCCTCTGGACGCTCAATGACTTGGTTATACTCATCAATATTTTGGAGCTGATTAGTAGTAAAATTCTCAGTACTAGTAGACTCTCCGCTTTGATCGAAAGTGCCGGTAGTTTGCTGGTTTTGTTTTTGCTGAGTACCTTTATTGCCAAGGGCACTCAGTGCAGCACTACCCGCACCAAGGGCAAAAGGTAAAGCGAGTTTTGTTAGACCGAGAGACGCCCCACCTGTGAAGGGAGCAAGGGCCGCACCAAGTCCGGCCCCCGCAAACCCTGCAATTTTTTTAGCTGTTGCTCCCATGTGTCTCCTTACGTTTTAGCCATTGTTTACGGGTTAGTCCATAATGTATAACATTACGGGGTTCGCCTTTTTGTGTGATCCAATCCTCAAGTAGGGCTTCTTTGACCCAACCCATTCGTTGAGCCATATACCTAACAGGGCGGTTGGATTCAAGGATGAACCCACTTAATCGGAGGATTGTGGGGTTGTTGGTGAATACATCGTCGATTGCTAGTTGTGCGGCCTCATCCATTAGTTTACCTTTCCAAGCCTTGCGATTACTAGCAAAGTGTAGGTAGGCATTCCATTGATTGGTGGGCTCGAACATATACACACCGACTAATGGGTTTTCGTGTTTGCTTTTGGTGGTGTTGTTTTTGTCTATAACCCCGTAGGAGAAGGTTTGGGGAATGGCAGCGGCCATTAGTTTAGTGTATTCTTCTGGGGATTTAGGGAAGCCGTCAGGCTCAATAACGCTATTATAGCAATGTAACCACCCGTACACTCTTGATAGATGTGAGGTTGGGAAGGGTGAAATTAGATCTACAGATTGACCTTCAAGAACTTTCATAAGTACTCCTTATGGTTGGTAACTCCCTATACGGGAGGCTATATACATTATAACATATACTTATAGAGCTAGTTGCTAGGCTCATATTTGAAGACTACCACAAAACTAGGCTCCATGTGGATTTGTAGGCCAGTGTTGTTGAGCCATACGGCGACTTTTGATATTAGTGTATGGTCAGGGCCAAGCAAACCGCCAGCGCTAGTGTTGTAGTTTACTGGTATGCGTATTGGTTTGCGAGCTACGGCGTGTTGGACGTACACAAAGGTGTTGTCGGCAGCGAGATCGGCGTAGATAGAACCGTCGGGTTGGGTAGATTGGAGCCCCCAAAGCACCCCGGCAAAGGTACCCTTAGGAGTATGTCCAATTGGCCATGCCACAAAGTCACCGTACACTCGATGTACACGAACACGATAGCCAATTGGTGGGTTAAATTTAACTTTGTGAACGGCGTAGTCAGCATCACCCCAAGTGTTGGGGCGAGTGTCAGGTTGACCTTTTAGGTCAGTTGAGTTGTTTGTGGCAACTGAGCAGAATTTGTTTACGCAATCATTAGCGAAAATAGAATTAGATAATAATATAAGTATAATTAATTTAGTCATTATGTGAGACTCACTTTTTTAACGGCACCACCAATACATACTTGTAGTTCGTTAGTATCAGTTCTAATACCTGTCCAACCATTTGTTACGCCACTACAATTTGCGTCGCCGCCACTGAAGGTGCGGTTGTACCAGTTGCCCGAACCGACGTAACCCGTGATCGAGCCGGAGCTGGAGACGTCAAGATCAGTCAGCCACGCCTTCGACCACCGCGTGCCGGACGAACCGAAAACGTAGGAACTGCTGCTGGCGATGAGATCGCCGCTCGCCCACTGGCGACTAGAATTAATCGTTGTGGTACCTCCAATTTGCAGTGCATTAAGGTTTCCATTACCGCTAGAATCTAAACGAGTAGTGCCGTTATGAACTAGAGTACTACTTATGTATAGATTTAACCAATAATTAGAAACACCACCGAGGCTAACTGACGCAGATCCACTAGGGTTCAAAGAGCCTGAAGAAGTATCCCATTGTCGTGAACTATTAAATATAGTAGTACCACCAACTTGAATAGTTGCCCCATTAATATTACCACTAGAGTCAATTCGACTTGTGCCACTAACTCTAACACCACCGGCACTTTCGATATACCCAGAACTTACATTTATTGCTTGAGTACCTCCAATACCAGCAATTGTTAATCTAATGTTAGCAGTGCTCCAAGAAAAAGAAGTATCAGATCCAAACCCTCCAGAACCGTTTGAAAACTGTATTAATCCCGAAGCCCCTGAACTAGAATTATTAACAAAGTTATTCCAAGAACTTCTATCATGACTCCATTGAAGATTACCTCCACTAAAGCGTAAACCTCCACTACCTATACCGTCTGTGCCCGATATATCCGTATCTACTACCCACAGTTTACGCCATCTTAAGGGAGTTGTTCCATCGCCAAGATCCCAAGTATTATTAGTAGAAGGTTTCCAATGAAGATCAATAGCTCCTGTATTGACTGTAGCACTTGCAAGAACTCTGTTAAGTTGTAATACAGTTGCACCAGCGTTATCTCTAATATACATTCTAGAAGATGCGGCTCCTGTTTGAGATACTTGTATGTCCCAGAAATTTGTACCACCAGAAGTGTCTACGATTTCCAACTTACGTACTTTAGTATAATTACTTCCAATTCCACTAGGAGCCGCATCTAAATTTTTTGTGTATATTGTTTGCCAATAATTGGAGCTACTTCCAATATCTTTAGTACCAACAGTTGTAGCAAGTATATGCTCAGAGAATGACTGGTTTTGAGTAAAAGTCTGGGCAATATTAATCCCCGCGATAGTATAGTCATTGTCTTGTGGTGTTAATACCCGTGTAGTTGCTGTAGTAAGCCCGTCTACTTCAAATCTAAGAAGTTTAGTGTCATCTACAGACCCTTTTACTACCGCTGTTGTATCTACTACTGGTAGACCTCCACCTCCACATCCTGTGCAGGTACCTGATACATCGAGATCTACTACCCAAGCTTTGCGCCACCGAAGAGGAGTTGTTCCATCACCTAAGTCCCACTGATTATTAACTGTAGGCTTCCAATGCATATCTAAAGCAGCAGTGTTAACTGTAGAACTAGCGATAACACGATTTAACTGAAGTACATTGGCTCCGGCATTGTCTCGAATATACATAAATGATGATACACTACCCGCCTGAGATACTTGTATGTCCCAGAAATTTGTACCACCAGAAGTGTCTACGATTTCCAACTTACGTACTTTAGTATAATTAGAAGCTATACCACTAGGAGCCATATCTAAGTTCTTACCATATATTGTTTGCCAATAATTTGTAGAACTGCCTATGTCTTTAGTACCAACAGTAGTGGTTAGGATATGTTCAGAAAAGGTTTGGTTTTGAGTAAAAGTCTGGGCAATATCTATACCTGCTAATGTATGATTAGAGTCTTGTAAAGTAACGGTTCGATCACTAGCGATAGAAGTTGGTACTGTAAGACATATTACATTATCAGTTCCAGGCGAAGCACGAAGTTCAGATATACATAACCGTCCCGTAGCAGAGTCATCTGTTTTCGGCCTAATGATAACTGGAGTTATTAGTTTAGTACCTGATTGAGCAAAAGCCACTCCACATAATACTAGAGCGATAAGCCAGTTTGATAACTTAGTAAAACCCACTTTGAGTCTACTCCTGTAAATAAGAATATTGAACTGAATGAGGCGGTGCCGTCAATTTCAACGGGAGGATCACCTGCAAAATCGGTAGCTTCCCATGTAATAACTCTACCGCCTGTAGCGTCTTGGGTGAGGACTACCATTAGTAATTCGCCATCGGCTGTTGGAGTGGCGTGAGTGATGTTGGTTGAGCCTGTAAGGGTTAGTTTATATACTGTTACTACTAACGAACCTCCTCCACTACTGCCTCCATCACTAGCAAGTATGTTACGAATGATGTCGCGCCCACGTTTACGGATGGCGTCACTTAATTGGCCTACCGTAACAGCATCATTAAGACTTATACCTTTCTTAAGGTTAGTAATACGATGACTGTTCATTGATAGGTCTTCGGTAGTTTTGGTGTTGTTAAGGAGTTCGATGGTGCGATTGATGGCGGTTTCAACAGAACGGCGAAGACCTTCGAGGTCTTCACTGGGTGGGATTGAGATGCGGGGAAGGGTCATGGAATTGGTTTACTATCCCTTGTTATTAGAGTTTCTTTTATTGTAGGCTTATACGACTTATGTGATTTAGGAAGTCGTTTTAAAAGGTCTAGTAATCTGTGTACTTCAGCGCGCATATAAGGAGGGTTGTCTATTTCAGGAAATATATCTTCGTATAAAACTTTATCTATACCCTTTTCTGCGGCTTTAATTTGTATGTACCTAGTAGCATCCCGTATCGCATTACGTTCAGAGGCAATTGCTATACTCTCACTCATTACAGGATTTCCAGGTATTTTACCGCGCCTCTTTGGAACACTATGACCTAGTTCGTGTCCTAATATTTGTATATAATCTTTAACACCAGTGGGGTCTTTGCCTGTATAGTTCCTGAATGTTTCTACTAAATCTATTCTATTACCGTAATCATGGTATCGCCCGCTATAAGATTTAGGTGGATGTTGTATATTAATATTAATTCCCTCCATTAACTTAGGGTGTCTAACTTGCATAAACGCAATAGCGCGTTCTACATTACTAGCTTCTTCTCTAAGTTTAATCTTATTAACAGCTTGTTGCATCATCTCAAAAAATTTACCTACGTTTTTAGCTGTAGGTATTATAGCTAGTTTAACAGCCTCATCTCCAAACTGAATAGGATTAGGTACTCCGCGAGTGGCTTGGTCATATGCGTCAAGGGCCGCGTTGATATTACTCTCGGATGGAGCTTTCTCCTTTAAGTAACTATATAAGTCAGATCCAAGTTCTGCAAAGTTCTTTGGATTAAATATCGGCATTATTGCGGATTCCCTTGAAATGTTACTCTACTAAAGCCTTTAACACCCTGACGTTCAATATCAAGATTGTCTTTCCATACCCTAAAGTTTTGAGCACTCAACATACGATGTTGGATGTTGTGGAAGCGCACACCTGGGGGGAAGGGTTTACGGTCTACCCATTGACGACCCACAACTGTAATGGTTTCAGTGTTGGTTGAACCAATGTCGGTATCCCAAATTGAGGTGATTGTGGCGGTGCCTTGGGTTTCAATGTCGTAGTTCCACCATCTTGCGAGATCAACTTGTGTAGCACCACCAACTTTGTTATACTTTGTTAGCCAAGTCTTTTTACCAAATGGCTTGGGTTCTGTTTCAATTTGTGTGTCGTAGTGTTTGAAGTTAACACCGCTATAATAAATTTCAATAAACGACCCTGTTTGTGTAGCGAACGCTGCACTTAAATCAATACCTTCATTAAAGGTTTGGCGGTCATTACCAATGAATACTCTAGTAGATATAGCTACATTGTCGAGCAATAATGTACCAGTCATTGTACCATTAGGATTGAGGGTTGGCACCCATGTCTTGACATACTGCTCGCTTGGGAATTGCAGGGGGCCAACTTTCCAATTATTTACTCTATCAGGCTCAGGTATAGCTCCCCACCAATCATTAAAGAATTTAAATGGTGTGGGGGAGGTGTACTTAGTGTATGAGGTACGACCGTATAAGTCGTTGGCAAGGGATCGAGCAAAGGATTGTTTCTCGGCAGCGGTGAATGTGTAGGGGGTTTGAGCAGTGCCGTCGATCATTGGTGTGGCTGTGACAGTGCCGTTGATTGGATCTAGGCAGCACTCAAAGGTTTTGAATTCCTGTTCGTCTTCCCAACATTTTATTTCTGATTCCCAAGATGTGACTCGTGGGGGTTCGGGAGTGGTGATAGATTTTGTGTTCCAATGTTTGAATCTAAGATTGCCGCTTGCAGTGTAGGTGGTAACAGCCACCTCACCAAATGTTCGCTGAGGATAGGCAATTGGAAATACACGAAGCCCGTTGGTGGGTCCTACCAAATCTGTGCGGGTCATTACCGCTACGTTATCTATGAATACTACACCCGTTACTGTACCTGTATTTAGTATCTCTAGTGCAGCGTTGTGTACTTGCCAAAGCTGCTCAGTCTCATGAGTCTCATACTCAGTGCGCCAAAACTGTACACGCTTTGGTTCAACAAGCATCTCAGCGCTGGCTTGATATAATACTGACCTGTCGCCTGACATTGTGCCTACAATATCAAACTGTGCGTGGTTGTGGACTTGAGCACTAAATGGTGGGATGATCCAGTCCTTCGCGGCACTTGTCATTGTAGTTAAAGTGATAGTGCTAGTGCTATCTACAATTGCTTTGACTGTTGCGGGGTCACCTTCATATTCCAGAGCAGCGTTCTCAAGCACAAAGTCTGATGCTGCGGTGAAGGGTTTAGTTTTGGCGGTCCATGTGATACCGAGAGAGTTGTTAGTTTCGTCAGTGTCGGTGAGGCCTGTTTCAATTTGCATTATCCAACCATTAGGCGTGCCAGCCAACAAACGAGCATCTGCCACATCCCACATTAGTGCGGTGATTGAGAATGGATAAAAATACCACCATACTCGTTGGGTTATAAAGTCAATTACAAATAGTGTATTGGCATAGACACTGCCTGCTGTGGGCATTGCAAGATAGAGTTTATTATCATAAAACTCCGCACATGAATGATGAATGGCTCCTCGGTTGATGGCGGGTACTCGATTACCTTTGAGAGCGGCGGGGTCGCTAGCACCAACCCCCTTCCACGCATCGCCAATGAGTTCAGTCAACCACGGAATGGGTTGGTCAATACCCTGCCCGGGTACGTACATATACAAACCATCAAGCTCTAGCAATGGTATACCAAATGGGGTTTTAATTATTGTGTGGGGGGCTTTACTGCCGTGGCGTGAGCCTGTGCGAGACAATACCCAATTAGCTTCATTACCTTCAAACACTGACCCTTGCATCTCATACACCGAGTCTCGATTAACAATTATTAATCCTGGAGGCCAAACAATCAGCCCCTTACCCTCATCGCCTGCGTGCGAGACGAAGGTGTTTGAGCGGGCGGGGAATGCGCCTGGGCGGTTGGGGAGGGACCACCGCAAGCGGTTTTCATTCATCACAAATAGCCTATTGTAGAAGGGCTCGGATGCGACTATGACATTGTTGGGGAAGCTTGCCCTGTGGAGAATACCTCGTTCGAGGGGGTTGTTTATTGTGAGGGCTTGGACGTCTGAGAGGGTGTCAGTGTAGGCTGCGGTGCCTATGGCGTTTGTGGCTACTGCGTAGAAGTCCCTAGTGTAGCCGCCTTGTCTATACAAGATGCGGTGAGTGTAACTGGCATCAAGCCCTGCTGCACTCGCACCAGTTGCAAGTGCTTGAGACTGCTGGAGTTTGAGACGAGTTGAGAATGGGCCGGGTGCGGACTCCTCTACTTTAACACCATTAATAAACTCCGCCCATGTCTCGCACCACGAGTATCCTACCTCGGGATCATTTAAGGGGTAGTTTACTGCTCCACTAACTTGCCAATTGCGGACTTTAACTTCAACAGGTGCGGTGGCTTCAATTACTATTCGACAAGCGCCGATATTAGTCCAGCCAGTAGGAGAGTTGGTTTTGTTGATAAGTTCAAAGTGTGGGCGTGGGACGGACCAAAGATTGAAGCTATTCTTAGCAGCACTAATGCGGGCAACGATTGGTCGGAAGTTAGTCCTCACACTTGACAACATATCTTCGCGGAGGTCTTGATCTACAGCGGTGTCGGTTGAAGTACCTTCTTGAAGTTGGGATTCAACGAGAGTTTCAGGATCGGTGAGAGCGTCTTCACTAAACTCCAAGTCCATCTCAGTGTGCCAGTAGTTAGTGAATTCACCGTCGTCTATGGAGTAGTCTCGGCTAACGCGGGTTACTTTACTTGGATCGTCAAACAATAACTCAACATGGTCGATACCATAGTCGCCAATTGTGTTGGTGCCATTGAGGTTGAGGTTATTGGTAGTGAGAGTGCCGTTGATTTGAATACGAAACGGGGATTTGTCTACTGTAAAAGTAGCTGTGCCTGAGGCTTGGCTTGAGAGGGTGCCTTCGCCGAGCCAATAAGTACTTACAAGTGTGAGGGGTGCAAGGGTGCCTGCCGCAACAGATGGGGCTGTTGCGGGGGCGGATTTAATCCAGTCGTAGGTGGCAGAGCCGTTGTCTTTAATGGAGGCGGCACCGGATGTACCGATGGTGTAGAAGTAATCTTTAAATTGAGTAACTGCTACCCCCGCGTCACCATTGTAGTTTCCTCCAATAGAGGTGGAGCTGGTTCCTATGGCGGTTCTATATATATTAGCACCCGATACAACATATAGCTGGCTGGAGCCAAGTACGTTTTTGTAGTGTTTAAATAACTTTTTGATTGGACCTGTTGAGATTTGGGGGGTCAGGCGAACAGAGCCACGACGTGCTGAGATGGTGCCGGGGTCTTGGCCAAAGTCAACATTTGTGGCGGTCACTACTTGGTCATCGTTGATTAGGTGTGGGGCGGCGCGGGGATTTGGGCCGCCGGCAAATGAGATGATGATGGGTTCAGTGGTTGGCATTACCTATAATACCCACCTAACTTAATCTGACCTCGTTGGGCCATTGCTAGCCTACTCCCTGGGGCGAGGCGCTGGATGTTGTGGGGGTGATTATTGCGGAGTTGAGTTTTATATCTATCAAGATGCTCCTCACTCGTTAGTGTATATGCCTCCGCAAGATCAGGCCTAGTATACTCAAACAAACTAGAAGCCGCCCTAAATATAATAGCATTCTTTAATTCCCTGTGGGCTGAGATGTCTTGCACTGACGCTGTAATCTCAGTTGGCCACGGCGCACCCCACACAATAACATTATAATCGTCATCAGGCCGAGGGTATGGCCTTACATAAAAAGCATCCACAATAACCCAATGTTTAGGAAACCCAGTTGAGGTCTCCAACCACTTAGGGTTGTGTTGCTCAAGTTGGGTGTGGGTTGTGAAGAAGTATATCTTACCTCCAATCATTAAGTACTTAGGTATCATTATTGAAGGGGGGAGTTTGATTAGGGCTTGCCCCGTCATAGTGGGCATTTGAGCTTGTATACCCAACGGCTTAGTAGTCCGATACACTTCTAGTTGAGCTTTATTTAATGCGTCGTAGATTTGCTGGTCAGGCCAAAACACCGCACTAGATTCACTCAACAGTAATCGTGTATCAGATACTAAGCTCATTCCTTATTTGGGTTGCGGGCCTTCTCAAGATTAGCTGATAGTAGGTGAAGGGACCGATAAAACCACCCATACCAAAAACTATCCTCAGCAGGCTTTGGCATCCCTCCCACAAACGCCGCAAACACCCACCACACAGCAATGTGTGTGGCAACGTCGGCAAGGTGACTAGTATTAAAGATTGTTAATATATCATTCATACTTTTTCTCCGGGCCATCCAATACTAATCCAAAAGTTATGCCACCCACGTAGCATAGCTATGAGGATTTTGTCATAGGCGTCACGGTTTTCTTGGGACATAGTTTCCCTAAACGCACGAGCATACTCAAGTGCTGCGGTTACTATAGATTCACCAGGGGCTTGGCCGGACGCGGTTAGTTTAAACTCCATAGTTATATTATAGTATATTAATGAAGTTTAGGCTAGTATTCAAGGAATGCAAGTTCATCGTCTTGGATACTGACTTTTACTGTGTCGGGACGATACCATAGGTCATACATTCGGCGGCCTATTGAGAAGGGGCCGTCAAGATTTCCCTTTGGGTCTTCAATCCAAATCATCACTCGGTCGTTGTCGGACTTTGGGGCGATTGTGTTGCCGACAACGGTGAATTTGAGCTTTGGAAACCACTCCTTGAGTTTGGCGATGTACTTGTCAGTGGATTCTTTTGTTGGGAATTCCAATGGGGATTCGTATGGACTACCAACAATCAAAGTCCAAAAGCGATTGTACCATCGTTTAAGAACTAGGTTAAATGTCCATTCTCCTACACGAGTACCACTGGGGGTGTATAGACCTTTGGTGTCTGTATCGTAAAACAAGCTTCCTGCTTGAATACGGTTTTCGTTTGGCATAAGTTCTCCTTTACGGGTTGATTAGAGTTTGTATATTACCTCCACTTGTCCGGTAGTATACAACTGCACCTTGGTTGACTGGGACTGAGTGGGTAGTGGAAGATGATATTGATGTTGGGCTGCTCATGTCGGCGTTGGCACTGTATTCACCTGCGCGTGAGGAGCCGTACTGGAAGGTGATTGTAGTTGCCGCACCAGTGGGTTTTGTCTTGAATGAGCCGACCATTACTCGGGTTCCGTCCGTGATCTCCCAGTAATAGGTTGTGTTAGCTGTTAGCGCGGCTGAGCCGCCGAACACAAACGCCGCCTTGCCCGCAACTGCCGGCGAACTGGCCCGGTTGCAGGCTTGCTCGCCGCCGGTGTCGGTGTCGGCGTGTAGTGTAGCACGGTGAGGATTAGTATATAACTTTACCGTACAACCACTTGCTACCGTAGAGTTGAATAGCGGGAATGTGATCGCTACCTTGGTCGATCCTACCTGCCAGCGGTCCGAGAGGCGCATGGAGTCTTGCCCGTTATGCCCGGTGACCATCAGGCCCGCCTGCTCGCTCCAGCCGTTGATGCGGTCCTGCACGCGGTAAACGTCCGCGCCGGGGTCCGCGCCGTCCGTCGCCGCGCCGCGATAGGTGGATGCATTGGCAAGCCTGCAATCCGTGAAACTGGCGTACAAACAGGAGCCATTGAGTTCCCCCGCGATGCTGGCAACGGCATTGTTACTGGGCCAAGCGCTAGTTATGGCCGATGTGCTGGCTGAACCGCTCGCGTGCCACAGGTTCCCGAGCATCCGGCCGCGCCGCGCCGATGTCAGGGCGCACTCGTTCGTATTGATGGTGTCGCCGTAAAAGCCGATATTGTCCACGAGGCCGATGTCTGTCTGATGGGCCGTGTAGTACCCAGTGCCATCGTCGGACGGGCAGGTGCCAGCACTCGAAAAGCCGTAGTGTGCATCTTGCGTTGGGCTGGTGCGGATGAAGGCCGAATTGTGAAAGATGCCGCCGCCCTGCCCACTGAACACTGCCCACATTCCATTCGTCGATCCACCGCGCTTGCGCACGTCGATGCTGATGTTATGGGCGAAGATCACGTCACGCGAGTTCTTTGTAGTGTGCTCGTTGTCCTGGCCTTGGCCGAACAGCAAGTGATAGGACGCACCCGCGCCGCCCGTTGTCGTTGGACACCCCTGGATGTTGTCCGTGATCTTCATGCCGTCCATCGTGTTCCAGGGGTCGCGCCCGCCCTGAGAGCGATTCGTGTTGAACCAATTGCCAGCGCTGGTGCATTCGTGGCGGTTCGCGGTGTAGAGGCAGTTGAGGCAGGTTTTGAATTCTGCAAACCCCTTGCCCGTATACATGACGGACGGCGAGCGCCGGATCAGGTTGCGCTTGACGATCAAGTTTTCTATTTGCCAGCCGTTCCACCGCGCCACCTGCCCCGTCGTGGGCGCGACGTCGATGCCATCAGGCCCCCAGGGCGCGACCGTGACATTAGTTGTCGAGTTGATCGCTGTGACCTTGCCGACGCGGACGCCGCCGCCCCAACAACCCCACGAAGAGACCGTGCAGTAGGTAGACTTGCCGGGAGCGTAAACGCTAATCAGGTGCTCCAGCGCGATTCCCGCCGTAGACGTGAGGTTGATACTGGTCGATGTCGAACCGCTCTGCACGGTCGAGTATCCAAGAGGCTTCACAAACTGGCGATTTGTGCCGCCCATAAACAGCACCATCTGGCCGCCGTCGATTACGTTGTCTTCGATCCGGCAATCCACGCACCCTTGGCCACTGAAAAGAGCGTAGGTCGGATTCGTTGGTACAGCCTTACGCATATTCACCGTGCCAGTCAGCGAGCCTTTGCCTGTGCCGTCGTAACTCGATGTGTCGAGCCAAGAGAAGGCGTTGGCGTCCCAAACCTGCACGGTGTCAGAGGAACCGTTGATCGCCACAACGCCCTTAATACCGTTGAGCGTTGCCCAGCTGCCGGTGGCTCCTTCGATCACGACCAGCGTTCCGCCTGCGTTGTCGTAGCAGGTCTGGGTGAGGCCGCCGGAGCATGAGGCGTGGTAGCTGATTCCAAGCGTCGTCGTGATGCCCGTCGAAGTGACCACGGACGGATTGGCTTGTGTTGCCGCCGTGATGTTCCCGTTCGCCGTGATACTTGGGTCGAAGACGGTGAAGCCAAGGAAGGCGGAATCGTGGATGTAGTACTCCCGTCCCTCCATCTGGATACCGATGTTCATCGAGCGGAAGAACGGGGCCTGCGTCGTCGCTGAGTCCACCGCGCCGTTGTCGATTTCTTGGTGGCTGGTCCAGATACAACGGTCAAACTCGATCTTGCGCGGCGCTTCCGTGATGAGGCGCGTTTCGCTTGGGTCTACTGTCCAACCAGTGCCGATCACCGCGCCCGTGGTCTCACTGTTTGTTGTGAAGATCAGGCCGCGAAAGGCCCAATCGTTGGCCGGGCCGAAGGACGTTGCGGCGGGGCCGAAGAGTCTCACGACGCACGAGGGGTTGTCTTGTGATGGCCCACGGCAAACGAGCTTGGCAAACTTCGGGAACTGAGTCCCGATCCACGAGCGATGCGCTTCCCATGTCGTGCCCACGAGCATCTTCAACGATGGGATTTCCGGCAACTTGCTGCTGATAATCTGTGTCGGGTTCCCTGGCGTGCAGCCAGTTTGCGGCGGGATACGGAAGCCGTAGGAGAAATTCGACACGACGCGGGTGTGGTACTCAGCGCCAGCCGCAAGCACGATGGTCGATCCGCAGGAGTAGTTGCCAGGCACCTCCAGAAACGTCAGCAAATCCTCGCCGTTCGTGACAGGGTTGCCTGTGTCGGGGCAGTCGTAGATATTGCTTGTGCCTGACCGCAAGGTGCACGTCGAGAACGCGGGGAGAGCGAGCAGGAGTAGTAGCAGCAGTCTCATGGTGATGTTTTGGCCCCTCCTCCAATGCGTGCGCCGCCGCCGATTGGCAGTGGCGATGTGCCGCCACCGCCGCCAGCCTGATACTCATACGCGCCGCGATCAAAAGTGCCGTCCGCGCCGCGTGTCACTCCGTCGAGATCCACGTTGTAGGGCGACGAAAGCGACGTTCCGGCAATCGCGGTCGACAGATGAAAGTTGCCGCCGCCGTAGTCTACGAATGGATTCGTGGTTTCCTCGCCATTACTGCTGGTGTTGGGACTCACGCCCCAGGTGGCATCGATATCGTAGGCAAGATTATTTCTCGCCTCGTTCCCCGTGCCTCCGTTGATCGTGACGCCAGCCGTGCCTGTTTCATATCCGGCGAAGGTGTTGTTGTACACTTTGCAGTTGTTCGCCGGGTCGCCCACCCATGATCCGCCGTTCCCGCCCAGAACGACGTTCCCACCTGTGTTGATTTCACTGGTGGTTTTCAGGAAGACGTTGCCGTATACCTCGTTGTTGTCCCAAAGCTCGGACCCCGAGCTTCCCCACGACGCGATTTCAGCCGTACAGGCGCTCGTCGCGTCGTCTGGATTGAACTGGCAGGAGTCCTTGAAGACGTTATAACGAGCTACGATGTTCTTGTACTGAAGCTGCCCCCGGATAGCTTCCTTGCCCCAGCCGTATTCAATTTGGTTGTACTGGATCGTCCATTGGATGACGCCATTAAGATGCATATGGACAACCGCGTTGTGCAGGCGGTTGTACTCTACGAGCCAGTTCTGGCACCCGTCCGCAAGGTCGGCCCAGCGGATAATGTAAATCGGCGTCGGCAGGCCCGCTTGGTAGGTGTTGCCAACGTCTGGACCGCCGATGTCTACATAGCGGATCGTTACATCGTGAGCACAGATCCCGGTGGTTTGATCGTCATTCGCTGTAAAGGACCGCGCAGCGAAGCCGTATCCGCCCTTTTGGCTCCAGTTGGAGGTATTGCGGTGAACCCCATCTATCACCCAATAGTCCGAGCCGAACACGAATCCGCTTGTAAATTCAGCTTGCCCGTCGCCATAGGCGTTGTCCCATCCGGTTTCCGTGCCGTGCGAGGCAATAGTGGCCTTCTTCACGGTAATGAGAGAGGTGCCGCTATTGGCGACATTGAGCGTGGCTCCGGTGTAGGTGCCGTCCGCTACCCAGATGATTTCATCCCGGCCAACTACGCCCTCAGCGGTCGTGAGTTGGTCGCAAGCGTCGGACCAGGACGTGCAGGCGGAGGACGTGCCGCCATCGCGGACGTACTTATCCGCTCGAAGGAGTAAGCAGCAACACAGGATGCTGAGTATCTGCTTAATCATCAGAAGTTTCCAATCGCCACGTCATCTCCCGTCATGCGGTCGAAGTACGCAACATGGTCGGAAGTCCCCGAGTTGAGGCGAAATTGGAAGCGGTTTATTTGCGCCGTTGCCGTGCCGTTGGTAAGGCTGCAAAAATCATTGCCGCTCGTCGGCTCCGTGGTCCCGGTTGTGAAGCCAACCGACATTTCGCTGTTGCTCCCGGTGCCCTTCTTGTACCTGATCCAAATGTTGTACGTTGTCGCCGCCGAATAGGTCGATACGGGCAGGCAGTTTCCTGACCCGTTTATCACCTGAAGCTGGTTGGTCCCACCGGTTTGCAGGTATGCAACCTCGGAATCACCCGATTGGTTTCGCAGTGATAAAATTCGGAAGCCAGATACCTGCGTTGAGACCCGCCACTTGAACCGTACCCATACTTCGTCGTAAGCCGCGCCGCTATCGTAGTGCGCTCGCGGATTGGTGGCTGCCCCAACCATCTCTAGCGACTGAGCCCCGTCCAGAACGGTTGTGGCTTCGTCCCAGTCCGGGGAGCCGGTGTTCGTCCACCCGCTGGGCGTGCCTGTGCCTTCGGCGTCCTCGTTGAAGATGTAGGTTGGTCCGCCGCCAGCCGCAGCAGCCCGTCGAATCCGGATCACGTCCGGCGAGGCGATCAGCGCGAGCGCGAGAATCAGCGCTACGGTTTTGGCTGCCATTGTTCTCCTTCCGTGCTCACGGTGAGCGTCGTGGTATCGCACTCATCGTCGTGGTGCATCGAGCATTTCGACACCGTTACGATTACGGCCTTGTCTTTGCGTGCTACCTTCACAAACACAAAGACATCGCGGTAAAACTCAATCACTCCCCTGGAATCTGGCTGGACTGGGCCATGCCCGATGAGGCTCCCGGCCAGGGCAGCGGCAACTATTAAGGCTTTTGCAGGATTACCCATACGTAGAGTCCTTGTGTCCCGGTGCCCGCTCCGTCGATGTTCACGCGCAACCACTGGTCGGTCGTGATGTCATCGTTGCTCGTGTTGATTACGTTCGCCGTCGCCGCCGTGTCGGTGCTGTCCTCATTGGCGTCGATGGTGAGAAGCGTCGAGAAGATGCTGACGTTCGTACCGGAGCAGCGAACGCCGGTAGCCACTACGCCGCAGCGGTCGATGTCCACCGTGACCGCGCCGGAAGAACTGACCGCCGCGCCCACACCCGCCGTCACCTTGACGATGTTCCAGCCGTTGAACTCCGAGGGGAATGGCCCGATGTAGCACTTGCCGTCGCCGGTCGAGAGCGCCGTGGCGTCGGCAACGCACTCGTTGAGGAACATCTTCTTGCCGTAGTCGGAGCCGCGTAGACCATCCGGGGTGACGGCCCGTACCGTATCGCTACCCGTGGTGGTTTCGGCTTGCGTGGCGAGTTCGACCGCGCCCTGGGCCGACGTGGTTGCAGCAGGAAGCTGCCCTGCTGTGGCCGTGCCGCTCAGATTGGAGAACGCGGGCTGCGCTTTCGATATCACGCCCGCCGCGCTGATTGCCGTCAGGAATTGGTTCGATGCTCCAGCATCCGGCTGCACCGCTACGCTGTCGGCGTTGGGGATTGTGAAGGTTCTGTCAGCCGTGGGATCGGTGACGGCGACTGTGGTTTCAAAGGCGTCAGCAGTGGCACCCTCCAGGACCAACGGAGAAGCCCCGAGCAGCACCTTCCCGCTCAGGTCGAGCGTAGCGGGCAGAGACAGCGTGGGGGACACTCCAGAGCCGGATGACGCAATCTCGTTCGCTGTGCCCTGCACGTTGATTTCAGAGTCGCGGGCAATAGCGGAAGGAATGTCGCCGTCTACAAGTGCCGCAATAGAAATCGTCGCGTCGTTCCCGCTCACTGCACCCTTGACCACGCCCGTTGCTCCTACCCCGCCCGGCATAATCCAGCGGTAAGCCGTCGTGATCGAGGTCGGCGGAATCATGCGGAAAGCGTTGGCAGATGCGGCGGAGGCCGTGCCTTGTACTAATTCAAGATACGGAGAAGTGCCTGTGGTTTGAAAACCTGTAGCAACTACAATAGCGTCAAACTCGAACTGGTCACTAGTATTTAACTTCATACATTTATCTGTGCCAGGAGTCGCTAACTCTCCACACAAGAAGTTAACGTTATTAGATGCTCGTAAGTATCCATCATCGGCGGGGTTAGCCCCGAATGCGATGCTTGTAGCCGTTGCAGCACCAAGTACTGGAGTAACTAGTGTCGGAGTATTGGCGAATACTAGGGCGTCCGTTCCGGTTTCTCCGGTCACTGCTGCTGCAAGGTTGGCACTAGAGGGAGTAGCAAGGAAAGTAGCAACACCGCTACCTAGACCTGATACGCCTGTTGAGATTGGTAAGCCCGTCGCATTGGTTAGTGTGCCACTTGATGGTGTTCCTAAGGCACCACCGTTGAGCAGAACCGCTACCCCACCTTGCTGAATCGTCCCGGTTGAGACATTAAATACATTGTCACCAAGTGTCAGCACTGGGTCGTTCGATCCTGACAACCCAAAGGTAATTGTGCGCGTCGCCTGCGAGGAATCGAAGATAGTTTGGTTTGCGACCAGCTCAGCGAGGTCCAGCGTGAACGCGTGGTCGTTGCCGGTTGAAGATCCGGCGATACCGATGCCACGTGTGATCGTTTGAGTGGCTCCAGTTTGGCTAGCGAGGGTCGTGATCCCACCGCCGCCGCCCCCACCTCCGCCTCCAGTTTCGACCCAACGCCAAGTCATATGATAAAGGTAGAAACTATCACTCAACGTGTCTAAAGAGTCACCACCAAGTCGTCGAATGCGAAACTTAGCCAAATCACCCGGCGCACAACCGCTCATGTCGTAGTTGGTCCAGGTGCCTTCACTCATCAGCGAGTTGCCCGTGCTGGCATAGGTGGCTGGCGTTACGTTGGTCCACGTCGGAGAGGCCGGGTTGATGGATTCTGACGACGAGACACAGGCAACGGATAAATCTACGCGCGAGTTGTTGGTGCCACCTGTTGTACCTGTGGTCCAAGTCATTGTTACGTCCATTTGCTGGCCGCTAGTAGCGTAGTTGGAAGGCAAGCGGAATTCAGCACCAATCGTGCCTGTCACTCCGTCGGCAAATCGCGCGGCACAGCGGCGGATGCCGTTAGTGCTGTCACCGCCGAAGTCACCGAGATCCGCGTAGGGGTCCGTCTGTGAGGGTACGAAGGGATCACCAAGCCTTCCGGTCGCGGCAGCGTGTTGAACACAAACTGGACCGCTCATAAAACCATATGAAGTTCCGCTAGTTCCACCGCCCGTATCCATTAAGAAGCCACCCGTACCTGAGTCTAGGGCTGGATCATAAACAAGCGCATATCTTACAGCACGGCATTCGTCTGTAGAAATCTGGGCGGGTGCGCTGGTGCCGTTGGTTTTATATATCTTTCTAGCACCTAGTGAATTAACATTAATGGTAGGATTACTACCGCAAGCTGTGTGGAAGGTAGGGTATATTACTAGTCCTGAGTAGGAAGCGGGTACAGGGCTTAGGGTGAGGGTGTAGGCTGTAGAGGTGCCGCCTGTAGTGGCGGAGATGTGGGAATTGCTTTGGCCTTGTACAACTGTTTGTAGGGTGCTGTCGGCGGATAGAGTACGTTTGCCGGTTGTAGCGTTTATGCCACACGATAGCCCATCTCCACACGCTACCGCAGCCCCATTAAAGAATGATCTTAGATTCATTGCAGCAGTTATGGAGTCGAAGGCATTAGCAGTGAATGTGGCTGCTGCGATTCGTTTAATGGCTGTGGCAGGGAAGCCGCCAGTTGTAGCAGCAGTACAGCCAGTGGGTGTTAGTGTGGCGGCGGTGTTTTCATCACAAGTCAGTACATTATCAGCATCTATATATACATATAATGTACCTCCTGAAGATGTGCCGGTGAGTTGAGCAGTTACTTCAGATGTAATTGAGGCGACTACACCATTATTATCCCAAACGCAAGGGTTAGTAGTTGTACAGTTTTGGCCGATACCTAATGTGTCGTTTGTAGTGGTAGTGGTGAATCTACGGATGGCGAAGTCATACATTGCCGATAGGTTAGTAGCCCCACCAGCTCCACCATCATCATCAGAGCATACAATTTGATTACTGCCATTAACTGTAAGGGCTCCACCGTTAGTACCACTACACGCACCCGATACGGCCCACGTTGCGTCGTAAGCGCTTGCTTGAAGTATTGGGCTTACTAGGCGTTTGTTGCTTAGGTCTTGGGTGTTGGTTGTACCTACGTTGGCACCAGTCGCCCCGTGCGCGGCGGTAGCTGCAATGTGGGTGTCGATTTGGGCATGGGTGTTGGAGCCTATATCGGATAACGCGGTGTGGCTGCGGCTTGTGATTTGGTTTATGTTGTCGAGAGTGATTGTGTTGGGTACATCACTATCACCAATAGCCGAGACAGTAAAGGCTCCACCAACACTGTTTTGGCGTACAAATTGACCTGAACCTCCAGTGGCCGATAGATCAGCACCCGATCCGCCTCGGCCTGGAGCTAGTTGTCCCGCCCATCCTAGGGTGTGGGTTGTACCTGAGCTAGAAATTGTAATGTTTGTGTCGTTGGCGAAGGTTTGAGAAGATCCTGTGAGGGCGTTGAGACTAGTAATGCCTGAGCTTGCACAGTTGGCTGGTTGCCACACCCCACCGCCAGAACTCCACACTAGACACTGCCCATTTGTGGCACCAGCTTGGCTCAACAGTCGAGGATGTAACACACCCTGGGCCCACACTGAGCTTGCTAGTATAAGTAAACCTAATAGTATTCTCATGCAATATACCTATAAGATGCAAATAATAGTTGACCTGTCGTAGGTATAAACGATGAGACGAAAGTGATTGTACTACCTGAGATATTGTAGTGGGTGGTTTGTTTCATTAGTAGGCCGTCTACCCATACCTTTAGACTGGATGTGGGGGAAGGGGAGTTGGTTAGAGTGAAGGTTGGGTTAGAACCGTTGACCGTACCACTTGGAATTTCTTCGGCGTGCTCAGGGAGAGTAATTGAGGGGATGGTGATTACTGCCATGTCTGACTCCTTTCGCCTCGCCAGTAGTATGTCGTATTCGTATTTACCGGCAGGGCGCAAGGCAATTTGACGAGTTGGAAAATACGAAGCCCATGTTGATTTTATGTCTAACTTGGCTTGCTCAAAGCGGGCTTTGTAACGAGCAGCTTTGTTAAGGTTGTTGTTGGGGCCATCCTTGAGGTAGGCGCGGTAACTTACATATTCAGGTAATGCGTAACGTGTCCACGCAGGGAGTTGCATTGTGCTAGTGTCTGTGGCAAAGGTTGTGATGACTGGGTATTCCATGTACAATACACCGGAGTCTGGGGGTGGCCATAGTTGGAATGTGTCTTCATCGAGTATGACAGCTACGCCCGGTCCGGCGTTGGTGTTTAAGCGCCAGTCCCTATCAAGGGCGTCCATCTCATATACACTGCGTGGTGTGAGACGTTGGTTGTTCCAAAATAGTCTGTCAAACCTCAACATATCACTTGCTAAGTCACTAACATGGACTGTGTTAGTTGATATAGTTGTGGAGCTAGTCCCATAGACTAGCTCGTGTTCGGTTTGGATTATGTCTTGGGCGGTTTCGATGTAGGAGTTTAGTTCATTGTCAGTCCACCACGTACCACTAGGGTCAAGTAATTCCCTTCGGCATACGGCTCGGATTTGAAGGCGGGTCCAGTGGTCGGAGAGGGCCATCAAGACAATTATAACATATTCTTATGGTATTTGCTGTATAGGGTTGAGAGGGTGTCGAGGACTTGTTGGGGTTGGATTGATACTGTGCAGGCGGGTACTCGGGCGACTACGGTGTTGGTGTCGGCTTCGTAGAGTTCGGTGACGGGGCAGGATTCAAGCGAGTAGTGGAGTTGGTGGCAACCTGATGTGCCGTAGCAGGGGCTAGTGGGGATTAGGGGCGTGGTGTTGGTCCAATATTTGGTGAGGTTTTCTTCGCTGCTGTGAGAGAGGAATACTAGTTTTGGTACGTCCCAACAGCCAGCAGCGTTGGTAGCAAATGATTCGGGACCTATTACGAGGGAGGCATTTTTGATTAGGGCGATTGATGTTCGGAGAGGGATTTCGTCACATAGGGATAATACTTGGGGGTGGTCGAATTCTAGTTGTTTGGCACGAGAGTCGCCTATGAGTATGGCACGAGCATCGGGCCTTGTGGCAAGAAACTCCTCTAAGACTGG
>FRDC01000561.1_pt2 | contig 69618 bp, 61 predicted proteins | sample 1106171 | NCBI WGS metagenome assembly FRDC01 (sample SAMEA3930566, study PRJEB13176) | freshwater metagenome | biome: Drinking water system; feature: drinking water; material: water | place: Singapore | collected 2014-12-20 | reverse complement strand
TCATCGAGGACAAGAACACCATCCTGCCGATCGACGCAGCGATCCAGTCGAACCTGCGCGAGACGACGACGCGCGTGCTCGCCTCGCTGACCCCGCGCGAGGAACGCGTGCTGCGCATGCGCTTCGGCATCGGCATGAACACCGACCATACGCTGGAAGAGGTCGGCCAGCAGTTTTCGGTGACGCGCGAGCGCATCCGCCAGATCGAGGCGAAGGCGCTGCGGAAGCTTAAGCATCCGAGCAGGTCGAGAAAGCTTCGGAGCTTCCTCGACAATTAGAGCGGGTTATCGCCGGGTAGGGTCGTTTTTCAGTCAGGACCTGGCTGCGAAGGCGGGCCGGAAGCGCTCGATACGGAATAGCTGCATCCCTGCTTGCGCGGGCGGTGGCGGGCCAGAACTTTGGCGCTGAACGATCGCAGTCTGGTGCAGGTGCAGCTTCACGCTGTTGGCGATCAATAATGGTCGCCTCGACGGCCTACATCACAAACCGCGCCTCGAAATTCGTCTTCAGGAACGGCAGCATCTCCTCGAACGCCGCGTTTTCGAGGTCGATCATAGGTTCGATCTTTTCCTTGGGCGTTTTTGCGCTCCTGAACCGGGTGTGGCTGCGGTTGAGGGCGATGCGGTATTGGCGCATTCGCTCGACCTCGACGCCCGGCATGAGGCCGTCTTCAATCGTCCGGGCGCCTAGCGCGAAGAAGGCGATGAGGACGCCGCCGACGCTGATATAGGGCGTCGTCAGCGCCGGCAGGTCGAGGATCGATCCGGCGAAGGAAATCGTGTCGAGCCCGAGGACGGTGACAAGGCAGGTGAGACCAACAGCGCTGAAGAACCGCGCCTGGCGAACTGGCGCATGTTTCCAGACGCTGCGGGAGCTTGAGAGGATGAGATTGCAGTAATCGATCTGCCGCTGGAAGCGCAGCAGTTCATAGGCGCGGTAATATTCTTCGAGATGCGGATCGTTCGCTTCCGGCAGATCGGCGGCGAAATCGAAAAAAAGGCCGGCGCCGGGGTCTTCGTTCTCAACGATGTTATGGAACTCATCCTCAAGGCGCGCGAGGAAATCGACCTTGAACCGCTCAAAGTCCCGGTCGCGCAGGTCGAGATAGGCCTTGGCGGCGGCTTCATCCTTCGCCCCCTTGAGAACCGCGCCGCCATGCGAGGCGAAATGCTGGAAGTGAAATTGCCGCATCCGCTCGGTGGCAAGGCGGTCCGTCAGCCAGCGGAGCTTCCGGTCCTGGAACATCACCCCGAAATAACCGATCGTCACGCTGCTGATGCCGCACACCGCGCCGACGATTGAGATCGCACGTTGCCATTCGTGGTCAAGGTGGTCGTAGAGCGTCGAGCTCGCGGCGATCATCAGCGCCGCCATGGCGAGGGACACGGCGAGGACGCCCCACCGCCGGGCGCGGGCCTTGGCGTCGTTGGCCCGTTTGTCGTGAACGACGAAGATTTCCCGCATCGCCGGATTGTCGAGCGCATAGGCGACATTGGGAAAGGCCCGGCGCGCGTTTTCGCGGTCGGCCTCGGTCAGGAATATGTCGTTATTGAAGGCGTAGGCCATCCGCCCTTCCGTTCCGCCATGCGCAAGGCATGCCTTGAGGCCTATCAAAAGCCGTGCGCCTGCGGTAGATAGCGCCCCGCTGGAGGGCCCCTTGCCGGACGTTTTCATCTCATACAACCGCGAGGATCGCGAGACCGCGCGGCTGATCTCGAGCGCGCTCGAAGCCGAAGGCTTTTCGGTCTGGTGGGACGCCGCATTGCGCGCCGGAGAGACCTACGACGAGGTTACTGAGCATAATCTGAGGACCGCCGGCGCGGTTGTCGTTCTGTGGTCGAAACGCTCGGCGAACTCAAAGTGGGTGCGCGCCGAAGCCACCGTCGGCGAGCGCAGCTCTACGCTCGTCCCCGCGCTGATAGAGGATTGCGAGCGTCCGATCCGGTTTGAACTTGTGCAGACGGCTGACCTGCGCCACTGGCGCGGTGACAGGGCCGATCCGAACTGGCGCGGCTTCATCCAGGACGTCAAGGCGGCGATTTCGAAGAAGGCGCCGCGCGGTGCGACTGCTGCGGCGCCGGCTGCGATGACCTCGACCGATGTTTCTATTGAAACGACCTTCTGGAATTCGATCAAGGACGGTCAGGAGCGTTCGGATTTCGAGGCTTATCTGTCGCGCTATCCTGCCGGTCATTTCGCAGCGCTCGCGAAGAACAGGCTCACCGCACTTAATCGGCCCGCGCAGCCCGCGCCGGCGACCCGTCCGGCCGCGCCGCCTCCTTCGCAGCCTAAGCCTGCACCAGCGGCGCGCGCTGCCGCGCCAACACCGCGCCCGGCGCCGACGCCTCCGAAAAAATCGGGCGGCGGCGCATTGCTCGGGTTTGGGTTGGTCGGCGCGCTTGCTGTCGTCGGTGTTGTGGCCTTTTTGCTGATGCGTGGCGGCAATTCGCCTCAGGCAGATCAAGAAACGGTCGCGGAAGCTGCGGCCGAGACGCTTCCCGAAGCCGCGCCCGCCGCTGAGCCAGCCACTGAACCAGCCAGCGAGCCTGCAACCGACCTGCTTGCGGAAAGCGTGGCCGAAGCGGAGCCATCCGATACCATCGCCGCGCTTCCCGAAGCGCCAGTCGTCGTCGAACCGCAGGCGCCGCCGGCTCCCGCGAAGCCTTCTGGCGCGGCGGGCACATTCCGCGACTGCGACCTCTGCCCGCTGATGGCGCGCTTGCCGGGCGGCGCTTATCTTCGCGGGTCGCCCGAAGGCGAGGCCGGCCGCAATGCGTATGAAGGCCCGCAGCGTCAAGTGACCGTCCCCGCATTCGCGATTGGCGTGTACGAGGTGACGCGTGACGAGTGGAACGCCTGCGTGGCCGATGACGGCTGTCCCGACAAGGGCTATTCTGTGGACGGATCGATGCCGGCTCTCGGCGTCTCCTTCCGTGAGGGCGAGCGGTTCGCCGCCTGGCTGTCGAAGAAGACGGGCAAGAAATATCGAATCCCGACGGAGGCTGAATGGGAATACGCTGCGCGCGGCGGATCCCAGTCCGCCTATTGGTGGGGCGAGCGGTATGAGTCAGGTCGCGTCGCGACCGGCGCGCCTGCCCAGGTCGGAACCCATTCCGCCAATAGCTTTGGCCTCCATGACGTCACAGGCAATGCCCGCGAGTGGGTCGCCGACTGTTACGTGAATAACTACGTCAATGCGCCGGACGACGGGCGCGCGGTGACGGAAGGCGACTGCGGCAAGCGGGTCGTCCGCGGGGGCGCCTGGTCCAATCCCCCGACGGATCTTCGCGTCGCCAACCGTAGCCGCATCGATGCGAATGTGCGCGCCCAATATATGGGCCTTCGTGTTGCAGCGAGCCTCGACTGAGGTCTGCGTTATCGGCTTGCGCCCTGCGCCGCCATCTGCCATTTGCGGCGTCGATTTAAACCCGCGCGGGGGTCCCTCGCGCCAGCAAAACGGAGCATGTCATGGCCGTCGATGGAAAGTGGAACCTCAAGATCAAGACGCCGATGGGCGAGCAGGGCGGCGTCCTTGAGCTCAAGGCTGACGGCGCGACGCTGACGGGCGCGATGTCGGGGAACATGGGTTCGGTCGCGATCGAGAATGGTTCTGTCGCCGGCAACGCTGTGAAGTGGTCGGCGAAGGTGACCTCGCCGATGCCGATCCAGCTCGATTTCGACGGCAAGGTCGAAGGCGACGCGATCAGCGGCAGCGTCAAGCTCGGCGCGTTCGGCTCGTCGACCTTCTCCGGCACGCGCGCCTAAGGCCTGCGCCATGAACCGGATCGCCGCCGCCGCGCGCCATCGTGTCGTGCGGGGCGGCGATTTATATGGGGAGCATTGATCTCGATGCGCGTCGCCCGCGCCATCAACGTCGCGCATCGCTGGTTGGGGCTTCTCCTCGCCGCGCAAGTCGTGATCTGGATGTCGAGCGGCGTCATCATGAGCTGGTTTCCGATCGAGCACGTGCGCGGGGAAACCGCCGCCGCGATCGACGCGCCCTTGCAGCTCAATGCGACGCGCTACTTCCCGCCGGGCGGCGTCATCGCAGAGATCGAGAGCGCGACGGACGTTCGCCTCAAGACCTGGCTCGGCAAGCCCGTCTATGTTGTGACCGGTGAAAGCGGCCGCGCGCTTTTCGACGCCGACACTGGAGAAAGGCTGTCGCCTCTCCCAGAAGCGCTCGCCCGCAAGGTCGCGGAGGCTGATTTTCGCGGCGAGGGCGAGGTGACGCGCCTTACCCTGATGAACAATCCGCCCCCAGAATATCGCGGGCCGCGGCCGGTCTGGCGCGCAGAGATTTCCGATGTCGACGAGACCCGGCTTTATATCTCTCCCGAGACCGGTGAAGTTCTGGCCCGCCGCAACCGCATCTGGCGGCTCTACGACTTCTTCTGGATGCTGCACATCATGGATTACGATGAGCGGGAGAACTTCAACAACCCGCTAATCCGGACTTTCGCCGCGACCGGACTGTTGTTCGCGCTGTCGGGTCTTTTTCTTGTTGTTCACCGTCTCAGAGGCGGGCGCTACAAGGATGACCTCAAGCGGCGAACGCCGACCTAGACGCCCTCGCGGCGCGCGAGGAAGGCGAGTCTCTCAAAAAGATGGACGTCCTGTTCGTTCTTCAGGAGCGCGCCGTGTAGCGGCGGGATCGCCTTCCTGGTGTCGCGCTCGCGCAGCACCTCCTCGGGCAGGTCTTCAGCCATAAGGAGCTTCAGCCAGTCGAGAAGCTCGGACGTTGACGGCTTCTTCTTGAGGCCGGGAACCTCGCGGATTTCATAGAAAATCTTTAGGGCGTCAGCGACGAGGCGCTGTTTGACGCCCGGAAAATGCACCTCGACGATTTCGGTCATCGTCTTTGGATCCGGAAACTTGATGTAGTGGAAGAAACAGCGGCGCAGGAACGCGTCGGGCAACTCCTTTTCATTGTTCGACGTTATGATGACGACGGGGCGGCGCCCGGCCTTCACCGTCTCGCCGGTCTCGTAGACATAGAACTCCATCCGGTCGAGCTCCTGGAGGAGGTCGTTCGGAAACTCGATGTCGGCCTTGTCGATCTCGTCGATCAGGAGCACGGGCCGCTCGGGCGCCGTGAAGGCGTCCCACAACTTTCCGCGCTTGATATAGTTGCGGACGTCTCGCGCGCGTTCCTCGCCGAGCTGCCCGTCGCGCAGGCGCGCAACAGCGTCATACTCGTAAAGACCCTGGTGGGCCTTTGTCGTCGACTTGATGTGCCATTCGAGCAGCGGGGCGCCGAGCGCCCTGGCGATCTCCTGCGCCAGCACCGTCTTCCCGGTGCCGGGCTCACCCTTGACGAGGAGCGGTCGCTCCAACGTGACAGCGGCGTTGACTGCGACTTTGAGGTCGTCAGTCGCGACATAATCCTTGGTACCCGTGAATTTCACGAACCAGCCTTTTCACTCACGCTGCAGGAACACTAGGCGCCGTATGGCGACCTCGCAACGCCCGCGCGCACATCAGGCCGGGTTCTCGTCGAGGCGGCCCGACGCCGCGAGGGACGCGTACCATCCAAAGGACGCTTTCGGCGTCCGGGCGCCGGTCGCACGATCCATGGCGACGAGCCCGAACTTGGAGCGATAACCGAGCGCCCACTCCCAATTGTCGATCAGGGTCCAGTGAAAGAACCCGGCTATCCGCGAGCCCGCCTCCATCGCCGCTTTCACCGCCTCGAGATGCGCGCGAAGGTAATCGATGCGGAAAGCGTCATCGAGTTCAGCCAGGCCGTCCGAGAACGCATCCGAACAGCCATTTTCCGTGATGTAGACGAGCGGATTTCCGTAAGCCTCGCGAACGCGCGTCAGCATCTCGATGAGACCGGCAGGATCGATCTCGCGTCCGAATGCGTCGCGCGGCGCATTTGCAGGCGGCGTTCCTGCGGCGACCCGCGACGGGCTTGAAAGGTCGAGCCGGATCGTCGTCGGCGCGTAATAGTTGACGCCAAGAAAATCGACAGGCCGCCGGATGAGGGAGAGATCGCCGTCTTGAAGGTAGGGCTCCACAAGCGGCTGCGTCGCGTTTGGATATTTCCCATTAAACAGCGGATCGAGGAACGATCCGTTCCAGAGTTCGTCAAAACCCTCCGCCGCCGGACGATTCCAAAAGGCGAGGGGAGCGCCCTCCGGCCGCGCCGGCTGCAGCGCCATGGTCGTCCCGATCTCGAGGTCGCCGCGGGAGGCACCCAGCGCGGCGAACGAGAGACCCTGGCCGAGATTGAGATGGTGGATGACCGGCCCCAGCAGCGCGGCGTCCTTCAGGCCCGGCGCATGCTCGCCGATCACATGGCCGAGAACGGCGTGCACCGCCGCCTCATTGAGCACGATGAATTTCTTCACGCGGTCGCCGAGACGCGCCGCGACGACGGCGGCGTAATCGGCAAGACGCAGACTGGTGTCGCGTGAGGCCCAGCCGCCCTTTTCCTGAAGCGATTGCGGCAGATCCCAATGATAGAGCGTCGCGAAAGGTGTGACGCCGCGCTCGAGCAGCGCATCGACGAGGCGGCTGTAATAGTCGAGCCCGCCGGAATTGGCGGCGCCGGCGCCGTCCGGAATGACGCGAGGCCATGCGATCGAGAACCGGTAGTGTTTCAGGCCAGCGCCTGCGAGAAGATCGGCATCCTCCGCATAGCGACGATAGGAGTCGCAGGCCACACGAGCGTCGGACCCGTCGACGATGGCGTCCGGACGTTCGGCAAAAACATCCCAGATGCTGCGACCGCGCCCGTCGGCGTCTATCGATCCCTCGACCTGATAGGCGGCGCTCGCCGCGCCCCAGGCAAAGTCCGAAGGAAACTGGCGGCTCTGGAGAGACGGAGCGCCAGTCTTCGGCGCGCAGCCGGAAAGGCCTGCCGTGGCCGCGCCGGCGGCGAGGGCCCCGAGATGGCGTCGCGTCAATTGATTCTTCATGTCGGCGGCGCCTTTCGTCTTCCTGTTGTAGTCTGGATTTTATAGGCTTATCCGCCGTCGGCAACGAAAGTGAACTGTCCGATGTCCAGCGTCCACGATTATTCCGCTCGCCGCATCGACGGCCGCGAGGAAAGCCTTGCCGCCTACAAGGGCAAGGCGCTTCTCATCGTCAATGTGGCGTCGAAATGCGGCTTCACGCCGCAATATGAGGGGCTACAGAGGCTCTACGAAGAAAACCGCGGGAAAGGGTTCGAAGTGCTCGGCTTCCCTTGTAACCAGTTCGGCGCACAAGAGCCTGGCGACGAAACCGAAATCCAGAACTTCTGCAGCCTCAATTACGGTGTCACATTCCCGATGTTCGCCAAGGTCGATGTGAATGGCGACGGGGCGCATCCGCTCTGGAAATTCCTGAAGAAGGAAAAGAAGGGCGTTGCAGGATCAGAAGCAGTGAAGTGGAACTTCACGAAATTCCTCGTTGACCGGGAAGGCGCGGTCGTCGCCCGTTTCGGACCGCAGGATTCGCCGGAGCTGATCGGACGAACGCTCGGCGCAGTGCTCTAGCGAAATAGCGCAACCGGCGGGCGAAATTAACCATAAGCGATTCAGCTTTTCGGCTGCTTGTTTTCCCGGCGATCATCTCCAGATCAATCGCGGTATTTCGCGCCGGCGTCCCCGTCGGTGCGGAAGCGCCTTTGACAAGTCCGGTTTGCAGCGCGACATCGGCCGAAATTCTGGCTGGCCGCGTGATTGACACTATCCCCCGCCGATCCTTCGATCGCGTTTGACGGGTCGCGTCGGCTGTCCTGCGTGCGTTATACGTATTTTTTCCCGGGCGAAAATACGCAGTTTCGGGCTGCGTACCGCGGAAGGATTGGAAACTACAGAAATCGGCGCGCAAAATTCTGCGCATTTTTGGAGCGCAGGCGCGACGCTACTTCTTATCGAGGAGAAGCTGGCCTTCCTTCTCGACGCGCCCGGCGATGATCTCGGCGAGCGACGCAAGGATCGAAGGCAGCGTCGCCTCGATCCGAACATGCTGCGGGAAGACGTCGACCGCGCCCGTTATCGTCTGGCCGAGGCCCCGGGCGGTGAAGCTGAGGCTCGTATCGCTCGCCCAGGCCTCATCGAATTTGAACATCATGCCGCCGGAGAGGCTCTGACGGATGCGTTCGAATCCAGCGCGCATCCGGCGGGAGGCTTCGGCGACGCCGAGGTCGTGCTTGAGGATGATGGTAACGGGGCGCGCCATGGCGAAACCTGTTGTTTCACGTGAAATGGGGAGGCGCCGAGGGGTTTGCAACCAAGGGCGGGCGCCCTTGCCGCTGATTGGCGTCTAGCCGGCGCCGCGCGTATAAAGACAGGTCTCAACAGAGGGGCCGGCCATGATCGGACGTATTATCTGGGCGCTCGCGCTGCTGGCGCTTTGCCTTGGGCTGACAATCTGTCTTGCAGGCCCGGGCACGCGCCTCGGCCTTTGGGACTGGAGCACCGGCCTTTCCCTCATCCGCAAGGTTTCTTCGCCCGACACGATCCCTGGCCTGCCGGTTCCGCCTGTGCTCCTCGCTGCAGGTCTTGCCCTGGTCGGCGGCATAATCGCCTTTGTCGGCAAGATGATGCGCGTCGGCGCCTTTGCCCTGCTCGCAGCGCTTATCGCCGGCGGGTCGATCAGCGTGCCGCTCAAGATGCGCGCGGCGTTCGAAGCGAACCCCTTCATCCACGAGGTGACGACCGATTTCGAAAATCCGCCCGCTATCGTCGCGGCGGCGGACCTGCCGCGGAAGAATCCGCCGGAGTACCGGGGCAGTGACGTCGTCCCTCAGGACAAGGACGGATTGACTGTCGCCGAGGCCCAAAAGAAAGCCTTCCCCGACATCCAGCCGATCCTCACCGCCGGCACGCTCGAAGAAGCGCGTGACAAGGCGCGTGCGGTGATCGGGGCGATGAAGATGGAAATACTCGCTGAAGGCCCGGATGGTGATGAATCCGGCGCCGGTTGGCGGATCGAGGCGGTTCATACTTCGACATGGTTCGGCTTCAAGGATGACTTCATCGTCCGCCTGACGCCGCAGGCGGGCGGCGGAACGCGGGTCGACATCCGCTCGAAATCACGCGTCGGCGGATCGGACCTCGGCGCCAATGCGGCGCGCGTGCGCGAGTTCCAAAAGAGATTTAGCGCACAGGCGGATTGAACAGCGCGCCGCCGCCATCGCCCGGAACCGCAACGATATCCTGTTCGTCGATCGGCGCCTCGCCAAGCGCGACGCGCCGCACGCATTCCGGATAGAGCTTGTGCTCGGCGACAAGTATCCGGGCGGCGAGCGTTTCGGGCGTATCCCCGGCAAGAACAGGCACGGCGGCCTGTCCGATTATCGGGCCCGCATCCATGTCCGCGCTGACATAGTGCACGGTGCAGCCCGCGATCTTGACGCCCGCTGCCAGCATCGCGGCGTGGACGTCAAGACCCTTGAACGCGGGCAGAAGGGAAGGGTGGATGTTGACAATCCGGCCCCGCCATCTGTTGACGAACGCCGCCGACAGAAGGCGCATGAAGCCGGCAAGGCAGATGATGTCGATCGCGGCGTGCTCGAGCGCTGCCTGAAGCGCAGCTTCGAAATCCCGTTTTCCGTCAGCGCCTTTACCGAAGGTCTTGTGGTCGATCGTGATCGCCGGAATGCCGGCTTCAGCCGCCCGCGACAGGCCGCCCGCGCCAGGGATGTTCGAAATCACCAGGGCGATCTCCGCCGGATAGTCGTCCGCTCGCGCGGCGTCGATAAGGGCTGCCATGTTCGATCCGCGCCCGGAGATGAGGACGGCGAGCTTCTTGCGCGCCATTGACTCAGACCTTGACGACATCGCCGATTAGGCGGGGACGTTCGCCCGCAGCGACGAGCGCCTCCATCAGGCGCTGCGCGGCGGCTTCTTCGGCGACGATGACGCCGCCGACGCCGCAATTGAATGTGCGGCGCATTTCTTCGAGCGACAGGTTTCCGGCACGCATGAGCCAGTCGAAGAGCGGCGGCAGGGCTAGCACCGCGTCATCGAAGCGCGCCTTGAGGCTATTGTCGAAAACTCGGGGCACATTATCGGTGAGGCCGCCGCCTGTAATGTGAGCAAAGCCGCGCACGCCGGGATCCTTCAGGATCGGCAACAGCGCCTTCACATAGATGCGGGTCGGGGCGAGCAGGGCGTCGCCGAGCGTTTTTTCCGCATCAAATGGCGCGCGATCGGCGTAAGAAAGTCCCGCGTCCTTGACGATCTTCCGAATGAGCGAATAGCCGTTCGAATGCGCGCCGGAGGAGGGGAGGCCGATCATTAGGTCACCCTCCCGACAGGTTCGCGGCAGGAGGTCGCCGCGTTCGACGGCGCCGACACAGAAGCCGGCAAGGTCATATTCGCCCTCGGCGTACATGCCGGGCATCTCCGCGGTCTCGCCGCCGACCAGCGCACATCCCGCCTCGAGGCAGCCTCTGGCGATTCCGGCGATCACGTCGGCGGCGACGCCCTCGCGCAGTCTGCCGGTCGCAAAATAATCCAGGAAGAAAAGCGGCTCGGCCCCCTGCGCCAGAACGTCATTCACGCACATGGCGACGAGATCGACGCCGATCGTGCCATGCCGCCCGGTCTCGAAGGCGATTTTCAACTTGGTGCCGACGCCGTCCGTGCCGGAGACGAGAAGCGGATCGCGGAAGCCGGCCGCCTTGAGGTCGAAAATGCCGCCAAAGCCGCCGAGGGCTGCAGACGCGCCGGCGCGCGCTGTCGCCTTCGCCATCGGCGCGATTGCTTCGACAAGGCGCTCGCCGGCGTCGATATCGACCCCGGCCCTTCGGTATGCATCGCTCATGGGCAACCCTTTGGCGCCGATGCGGGCGGGGACGCAACCGGCGTTTTCTCCGTTGGGCGCCGGGGGATGCAGACCCGCGCGGGCGCGGCTATAAAGCTCGGGCTTTCGAGGGCCGTTGACGCGGACCGCCTGTCAGTTGAGAGAAATTTCCATGAGAATTCTTGGGGTTATCGCCGCTGCGCTCGCTTTTGCCGCGGCCGGATTAGGGCTTGCCCACGCCGCTGGGGAGGACGTGTTCATCGTCGCCCGGGTGCCGGTGCAAGCCACCGGCGACAGCGCGACGGCGGCCAAGGACGCCGCCCAGGCCGCTGGCCGGCGCCGCGCAATGGACCTTCTTCTTAGGCGTCTGACGACCGAAGCGGACTGGAAATATCTTCCAGCGCTCGCGGCCGGCCGCCCCGCGGCCGCAAGCGCCGATGGGTCGGGCAAGGCGCCGATCGAAATCTCGCCGGCCGGACTTGAAGCGTTAGAGTCCGGTTTCGAGGTTTATAATGAGAAGGCCTCATCGACGAGCTATCGGGCCTATATAACCTATCGCTTCAAGCCGGAGGCCGTACGCCGCCTTTTGAAGCAGTCGAAGATTCCCTATAGCGAAGCGCAAACGCGCGTCGCGCTGGTGCTGCCGGTTCTTCAGACAGACAGCGGGACGTACCTTTGGGAAAGCAACAATCCGTGGATGTCGGCATGGAAGGCGCGGCCCTACACCCATGAGCTGACTCCGATGCAGGCGCCGCTCGGCGATCTCGAGGACACCAGTTCGATCACAGCGCGCCAGGCGCTGGATCTTGATCCGACAGCGCTTGCGACGATCGCAGCGCGTTACAACATCAGTCAGGTGATCGTCGCCCATGCGCGGCTGGTGAGGAAAGACACCGAAAATCAACTCACGGTGCGACTTTTGAACGCCTACCGCGAGAGCGGCAAGGCGGCGCTCGGCGAGGGCTTCGTCGAGGACGACGAACCAGAGTCAGATAGCGCGCCGAGCCAGATTTTCAGCTACGCTTCCGAGGATCAGGACTTTGCGACGAAGGTCGGCGAAGTGTTGTCGCAAACGACGCTGACCGAGACTGCCGGCAATTTTCCAGGGCTTGCCGAACGTTCGATCGAGGCGGCCCTCGCTCGCTATTCGAGCGGCTGGAAAGCGAAAACCTTGATTGATCATTCAAAGGAGGCTGTGCTGCCGGTTTCGGCGTTCTTTGATCGCCTCGAAGACTGGTCGAAAATCCGCGGCGCCCTAATCGCGACGCCGCTGGTCGGCGCCGTACAGGTGTCGGCGCTGTCACGGCGCGGCGCGGAAATGAGCATGCGCGTCTTCGGCGATCCGACAAAGATTCAGGTCGCAATGGAAAATCAGGGAATCGTCTTCTGGACCGAAACCGGTGAAAGATGGTTTCTCGCAACACCCGGAGTCGCCAGCAAATATCGCGGCAGGCGTTTCCTGCGCAGCGGCGGGCGTGGCCTGTTCGGATCTGAGGGCGAGATCCTGCTCGATCCAAACGGCCCGGTGCCTGCGAGCGCGACAATCGGGGAGCCCTTCGCTGGCGAGCCGCTAAAGGGCGATGAATGACGGCTGGGCGATCGGGCCAGATTGCGCTCGGGCTGGAGCCGCGGGCGCCGCGCCGGTCTCGCAAGGATTTCGTGGTCTCCGAAAGCAATCGTCTCGCCCTGGAGACGCTCGACCGATGGCGCGGATCTGTTGAGACGATGCTGGTCGTAAACGGACCGGAAGCGTCAGGTAAAACGCATCTTTTGCAAATTCTCGCCGACGACGCCGGAAAGACGGTCGCGTTGTTGGATGACGCCGATCGAAACAGCGATCCTCGCGCCTTGTTTTCGCGGATTGAACAGGCGCGTGAAACCAGCGCTCGGCTAGCAATCGCGGGCCGCGGCGATCCAATTGAATGGGCGCAAGGAATGCGCGATCTGCAATCGAGACTCGCAGCGGCGACGCGGATTGTTCTCGCCGGTCCGGACGACGCTCTTCTCAGGGCGGTAATCCTGAAGCTTTTCAAGGACCGGCAGCTTCGCGTCAGTCCCGAAATTGCCGATTACGCCGTTCTCCGCTTGCCCCGCACATTTGCGGCCGCTCAGGGATTTGTCGCCGCCTTGGACGAGGCTTCCATAGCCAAAGGCGCGCCAGCAGGGCTGAAATTGGCGCGCGAGGTCGTCGCTAACCTTTCGGAAGAGCCTCGCCCGGCATAATTAAGGGGCGCGGAGGATTGGTGGACGTGGCGGGCGCTGACGACGGAACCAAGGGAATGCTGGGGGTGATGCCGCTCAGCGAGGAGGAGGCGGCGATGCGCGCCTCCCCGCAACGGTTCATTAACCGCGAATTGTCCTGGCTCGCGTTCAATCTTCGAGTGCTGGACGAGGCGTTCAATGAACAGCATCCATTGCTTGAGCGCCTGCGGTTTCTTTCGATCTCGGCGAACAACCTCGATGAATTCTTCATGGTGCGCGTCGCGGGTTTGCGAGGGCAGGTGCGCGAAAGCGTTGCGGCTCTCAGTCAGGAAGGCCTCACTGCGCAAGAGCAGCTGACGCAAATCAACGCCGAAGCCTCAACGTTGATGGCGCGTCAGCAGGAATGCTGGCGGACGCTGGTGCCGCTCCTTCGCGCCAGCGGCATTGAAATCCTCTCTGCAGACGATCTCAATCCAGCAGAAATCGAATGGTTGGAGCAGGAGTTCCTGTCCAACATCTTTCCGGTGCTGACGCCGATCGCCCTCGATCCGGCGCACCCCTTTCCATTTATTCCCAACCTCGGCTTCGTCCTGTGCCTCGATTTGAAGCGGCGGGATGAATCGGCGCTGACGACCCTGCTTCCGCTGCCAAACAAGATTGCGCGCTTTATTCGGCTCCCGCAGGGGCTTGGCGGCGACGAGCGAAAGAATATCGCCAAATTCATCGCGCTCGAACGTTTGCTCATACATTTCATCGACCATATTTTCCCGTCGGCGACGCTTGAGGGACATGGCGCGTTTCGGATTGTCCGCGACTCTGATGTCGAAGTGGAAGAAGAAGCCGAAGATCTCGTCCAGGTTTTCGAAAGCATGCTGAAGCGCCGCCGGCGAGGCGACGTGATCCGGCTTAAGATTGACGCCTCGACGCCGGAGCACATGCGCGACCTGATGGCTGACAAGCTGCATGCGCAGGCTCAGGATATCGTTGTAGTCGATGGAATTCTTGGTCTTGCCCAGACAGCCGAACTGATTCCCGCGGAACGGGCCGACCTCTTGTTTCCGGCGTTCGACCCGCGCTTCCCAGAGCGCATCCGCGAACATGGCGGTGACTGCTTCTCGGCTATTCGGGCGAAGGATTTCATTGTCCACCACCCCTATGAATCTTTCGACGTCGTCGTGCAGTTTCTGAAGCAGGCGGCCGCGGATCCCAACGTGGTGGCGATCAAACAGACGCTCTATCGGACGTCGAAACAGTCGCCGATCGTCGAGACTCTGATCGAGGCCGCCGAAGCTGGCAAGAATGTGACGGCGCTGGTTGAGCTGAAAGCGCGTTTCGACGAAGAAGTGAACATCAAATGGGCGCGGGCGCTCGAGCGCGCCGGGGTCAACGTCGTTTATGGGTTTGTCGAGTACAAGACACACGCGAAGCTTTCGCTTGTCGCGAGGCAGGAAGGGGCCTCGCTCCGCACCTATGTTCATGTCGCCACTGGAAACTACCATCCGGTCACGGCTCGGGTTTACACCGATCTTTCGCTGTTCACTTGCGATCCGGCAATCGGTAGGGACGTCGCCAAGGTCTTTAATTTCGTGACGGGCTATGCGCGACCGAATGCATTCGAGAAATTTGCCGTTGCGCCGATCACGCTGCGCGAGAAACTTATCGCGTTGATCGATGAGGAGATCGCGCACGCAAAGGCAGGGCGACCCGCGACTATTTGGGCGAAGGTCAATGCGCTGGTAGACGGCGCCATGATCGACAAGCTTTACGAGGCGAGCCAGGCCGGGGTCGACATCGACCTTGTCGTCCGCGGCGTTTGCTGCCTGAGGCCCGGCGTCAAGGGGCTCTCTGAAAACATCCGGGTAAAGAGCATCATAGGCCGATTCCTTGAACACGCGCGCGTATACTGCTTTGGCGCCGGGGCCGCCCTGCCGCATGACGGCGCCAAGGTTTTCATATCGTCAGCAGACATGATGCCGCGCAATCTCGATCGTCGCGTTGAAGTGCTTTGCCCGATCGAGAACGATACTGTGCACAATCAGGTCCTTGACCAGATCATGGTCGCGAATCTCAATGACGAGGCGCAATCTTGGCTGCTTGGGTCCGATGGGGTCTATCGACGAGTGGTTACGGAAACGGAAGGCCAGCCCTTCAGCGTCCATAACTTCATGATGACAAACCCGAGCCTTTCGGGTCGCGGCGGCGCTTTGAAATACAACGCTCCCCGTACGTTGGTCTGGCGAGGGTGAAGCAATCGAGACTCGACAGGGCTGGTGGTTTGCGGCAACCGGAGGCAATGGCGTCAGGCTTCTCGGCGACGGACAAAGACGGCCGATGGGCGATCATCGACATCGGATCGAATTCGGTGCGACTCGTCATTTACGATGGCCCCCAACGGGCTCCATTTCCGATTTGCAATGAAAAGGCTTTGTGCGGACTTGGCCGCGACATGGAAGACGGCGGCTCCCTGAACGGAGGTGCTGTGGAATGCGCGCTGGCGATTCTGGCGCGATTCAAGACTCTCCTGCTTCAGCATGGCGATCCGCCGACGCGCGTCGTTGCAACCGCCGCCGTTCGCGAGGCGAAGAACGGGTCGGATTTCGTCAAATCCGTCGAACGGATCGGATTTGCGGTGGAGGTAATCCCCGGCGCAGAAGAGGCCCGCTTGTCTGGTCTTGGCGTCGTCTCTTTCGAACCCGGCGCCACGGGCCTCGTCGGCGATATGGGCGGGGGAAGCCTTGAACTCATTCGCCTCGTCGACGGCGCCATCCGCGAGACGGTGAGTCTTTCCATCGGGCCCTTTCGGCTGATGAAGCATGGCAAAGGCGATCACAAGGCGGCTGCAAAGGAGGCCGAGGATGCGCTCGCCGCTGTGCCGTGGCTCAAGAACACAAGGTCGCCTGCGCTTTATGCCGTTGGCGGCGCGTGGCGAGCGATCGCGCGGATCAACATGCAGCTCCGGAAGCATCCGCTGTCGGTGTTGCATCATTATGAAGCTCCCGCGCGTCAGATGATTGAAGTCTGCGATCTTGTCGCGCGCCAGAGTCGTTCTTCCCTCGAGGAAACGCCGGGTATTTCCTTGAAGCGCATCGACACCCTGCCATTCGCCGCACTGGTGTTGAAATCCGTTTTGGCGGCGGCCGAGTGCGAGCGAATGATCGTATCGGCAGGGGGGGTGCGTGAAGGCTTGCTCTACGATGCGATGCCAGAAGACGTGCGACGCCTCGATCCCTTGATCGCCGGCGCGAGCTATCTCGGGCGTCGCTTTTCGCCCGAGAGCCAAATGGGTTCTGCGGCGGCCGCACTGACGAACAATCTTTTCGGCGGCGAGACGCCAGCGCAGCGCCGGCTGAGGGAGGCCGCTTGTCTGCTGACGGATACTGGGGCGTATTTCCACCCTGATCTGCGCGGCATTCAGGCGTTCGACACTGCGCTAAGGGCGCCGTTCTATGGCGTCAGCCATCCTGAACGTGCGGCCATAGCTCTTGCGCTGTTCTGCCGTCACGAGGGCGCCAACGAGACTTTCCCGGAGGCGGCGATCCTCGCGATGCTGAGCGAAGAAGAGCGTCGCCGTGCGATCCATGTTGGGCTCGCGCTGCGGTTCACCAGCGCTTTCGCCCCGAAAGCGCCCGGGGCGATCGCCGTCTGCAGGCTGGCGCCTGACGCCGATCGGCTGCTATTCGAGGCGCCTGCGCGGATGAGGCCGCTGATGGACGAAACCGCCCGTCGGCGGCTGGACTCTTTAGGTAACGCGCTCGGATTAAGATCCGCCGTTAATTTCACCTGAGAGTCAGGACTTGACTTTGACGTAGCTGCCCGGCGCGTCCTCGATCGGCTTCAGGTCGCCATCGCCCGGACGGCGAGCGGGCACTTGTCCTGGCGACACGCGGTTCAGCCAGTCGATCCAATATGGCCACCAGGATCCGGGATGGCTTTCCGCCTCGCTTTTCCATTCCTTGAGCGTTGCAGGAAGCCGCGGGTTGGTCGAGTGATGGTATTTCTTCTTGTCCGGGTGATTGACGACGCCTGCGATGTGTCCCGAACCGGCCAGCATATAGGTGACGTTGTCATTTCCTTTTGACGCGAAAAGCCGAGCCGTGCGGTAGACGGAATTGTGCGGCGCAATGTGGTCCGTTTCGCCGGCCTGCGTGAAGATCGGAATATCGACGTCGCCAAGGTCGAGGCGCTCCCCGTCAACGACCATTTCGCCCTTCGCAAGGCGGTTATGCTGATAAAATTCGCGCAAGTAGAAGAGATGCACGTTTTTCGGCATCCGGGTGGCGTCCGAGTTCCAGAACAGGAGGTCGAACTTCGCCGGATCCTTCCCCTTCATGTAGTTGTCGATGACGAATGACCAGATGAGATCGTTCGACCGGAGCATGTTGAACGTCGTCGCCATCGCCCGGCCTTCAAGAACGCCGCCGGCCGCGTCCATCTGCTTCTCGATGGCGTCGAGCTGCTCGTCATCGACAAAGAGAAGAAGGTCGCCGGATTCCTTGAAGTCGGCCTGCGCCGTGAAAAAGGTTGCGGATCTAATCCTGCGGTCCCCGCGCTTGGCCATCAGCGCGAGAGCAGTCGCCAGCATTGTCCCGCCGATGCAATAGCCGATGGCGTCGACTTCTTCCTCGCCTGTCGCTCGCCTGACGACGTCGAGCGCTTCGAAACAGCCCTGCTTGATGTAGTCTTCAAATGTCTTGTCTCGAAGCTCCGGGCCGGGATTGACCCACGAAACAACGAAAACTGTCCGGCCCTGCTCGATCATCCAGCGGATGAAGGAGTTTCCCGGCTGCAGGTCGAGAATGTAGAATTTATTGATCCATGGCGGAAAGATCAAAAGTGGCCGTTTCGCGGTCATCTCCGTCATCGGATCATATTGGATAACCTGCATGATCTCGTTCTGGAAGATCACCTTTCCGGGAGTTGTCGCGACGTTGACGCCAAGTTTGAAATGCTCGAGGTCAGCCTGCCGAATGGCGAGCGAGCCGTCGCCCCTGTCGAGATCCTCAAGCAGGTTTTTCATCCCCTTGAGGAGGTTTTCGCCCTTTGACTCGATCGTCGTCTCGACGACCTCGGGGTTCAGCACAGGAAAGTTCGTCGGCGCGATCGCGTCGATGAATTGCTGGGTGTAGAATTCCGCCTTCTTTTTTTCATGCTCGCTCATGCCGTCGAGCTGATGAACCGTCGATTTCAGCCATTTTGCGTAAGTTAGGTAGGACTGCTTGACGAAATCGAGCATCGGGTTCTCGCGCCATGCAGCATGGGAAAAGCGCTTGTCGCCGGGTTCGGGTTCGATGGCCGGCTTCACGTGCTCGCCGGCCATGCGGCGTCCCATTGTCGCCATCAACTTGGCGTAGTCGCCCCAGAGATTGAACTGGCGCTGCATAACCGTGCCGGGATCGGCTGCTAGCGCCCCCATCATCTCTTGGAAGGCCTCACTGATATTGAGGGGATCTGCAGGCTTCTGGCCGGTGGCGACCTTCACAGCGTCAGCATTCTTGACGAAAAACTCGCTGACGACCTGCTGGCTCTTGCCAGTCATTTCCGCAATGTATTCGGAAAGGGCGTCAAAGTCCTCAATGAGGCTCTTTTCATGCGCCTCGCCTTTGGCCGGGCCCGGGGCCGCGACCGGCGCGTCCCCAGCGTCCTCAGGACCTGATTTTGCCTGTTTTTTGGTGGATTTCGGCGATGGCGTCGCTTGCGTCATGGGGTCGGTTCGCGGTTATGTGACGGGCGTTTTGAAAGTTCTTATAGGGACGCTGTTCGGTGCGTGCAAAAGCTTCTCTGGCTATTCTTGCGGCTATTGCAGCTTCGGGCTGCGCCGGCGGGCTGAAACGCTTCGCCCCGCCGGGCTTCGTCAAATATGAGGACCGTGCCAAAGGCCAGCCGGTGTCGCCGGAAATCGCCGCAAGGATCGAGGCGCAGGCCGAAACCGGCGGCGGCTTCCCGAACTTGTCCGAACAGCCCGCGGCCGTACCGGCCGCGATAGCGGCGCCGGAACGCGAAGCTCTGGGTCGAGATCTCGAAGCCGCCGGCGCGAATCTTCAACAAGCGATTGAGGCCGATCGCGCTGCCGCCGCCGCTGAGCGCACCGCGCCTATCGAGCCGCAGCGCGCAGCGCTCGATACGGCGCTGGCGAAGGATGACGCCGCCGCGAGGGCCGAGCGCGGCCTGCCGCCGCCGGCTTCGTCGATCAAGGAATAGGGGCGAATAATGCCGTCCCCGGAAGAGTTTTACCGCATAAAGCGATTGCCTCCTTACGTCTTCGAGGAGGTGAACGCGCTGAAGGCGCGCCTTCGCGCCAGCGGACGCGACGTCATCGATTTCGGCATGGGCAACCCGGACATGCCGACCCCGCCGCATATCGTCGAAAAGCTGGTCGAAGCGGCGCAAAAGCCGCGCACCAATCGCTACTCCGCGTCAAAGGGCGTGCCGGGCCTTCGCCGCTCGATCGCGCGCTATTACGACCGGCGTTTCGGCGTGACGCTCGATCCGGCTACGGAAGTCATCGCGACTCTGGGATCGAAGGAAGGATTCGCCAATCTCGCGCAGGCGATGACGGCGCCAGGTGATGTGATCTTCGCGCCCGACCCCGCCTATCCCATCCACGCCTATGGCTTCATAATTGCAGGCGGCGTTATTCGCGGCGTGCCGGCTCCGACGCCGGAGGCGTACCTTTCCGGCATGGGCCGCGCAGTCGCGCTCGCGACGCCGAAGCCCACTGCGATGGTGCTCAATTATCCGTCGAATCCAACTGCGCAGGTCGTCGGGCTCGATTTCTACAAGGATGCGGTCGCCTTCGCGAAGAAGCATGACATCTGGATTTTGTCCGATCTTGCCTATTCCGAAATCTATTTCGAACGCGAGCCGCCGCCGTCGATCCTCGCCGTGCCCGGCGCGAAAGACATTGCAGTCGAAGTGAACTCGCTATCGAAGACCTATGCGATGGCGGGCTTTCGCGTCGGGATGGCGGTCGGCAATCCGCGCCTGATCTCGGCGCTGGCGCGCGTCAAATCCTATCTGGACTACGGCGCCTATACGCCGATCCAGGTCGCGGCTTCGGCCGCGCTCGACGGGCCGCAGGATTGCGTCGATGAAATCCGGGCGATCTACAAATCCCGGCGAGATGCGCTCGTCGAAAGTTTTGCAAAAGTAGGCTGGGCGATTCCGGCGCCCTCGGCGTCGATGTTCGCGTGGACGCCGATTCCGGAGGAGTTCAGCGCGCTCGGGTCCGTTGGATTTGCCAAAAAGCTTATGGAAGAGGCGGATGTCGCCGTCGCGCCCGGCCTTGGCTTCGGCGAGCATGGCGAGGGCTTCGTCCGCATCGGTCTCGTCGAGAACGAACAGCGCATCCGGCAGGCCGCGCGGAACGTGAAGAAGATGTTTTCGCGGCGAAATGCGGCCTGAGCCAGTCTCAAAGTTTTGCTTTGGATACAGAATATACTCGGTAGGACGGAGGGTCCGCCAGCCATCGCGACGGTTCATGAGTGATGTTCATGAGCGACGCCCGGCCTTTCAGGACGCAAAGGTTGGAATCAATGTCGGCCTTTAAATCTTGCTGAAGAATCGCGCATCAGTATTTCACGAAGCACGCGTTAGAGAGGGGATGGTCAGCGCTATTAAAACTAGCGATCCGGGAACGGACCGGGCCGTCCGGGCCCGCGACGAGCTGGTTGACAGTGGCGGAACAAGAACTGAGCGTATCGAAACGGCCGACGATCTCGTAATCCTTTCCTGCTTCGAAGTCTTGTTCCAGCGCGATTGCGCAGCGCGTGAATGGTCCGAACGCGCCAGCAAGCAGAACGCTGAATTGGACGGCAATGAGCTGGTTTTGATCGGCATTCAGCCTAATCTCTTTGACCTCCAGACCGTCATATTCGCCAAGCGGCATCCCTAGTTTTCCAGCCTTGCGGTGATTGCGTAGCTCGGGATCGTGTTTGGCCGGGGCATCGTCGAGAGTGTAGACGGCGCCGAGTACGCGCGGCGAGAGACAGTCTTCGGTAGTGTGGAGAAAGGCGGTCATAGCGTCTCCGGCCGGGGTAGCAGGAACGCTTCCCTTGCTTAGCGCTATCCTCACTCGAGCGGTTTCACCTTCCTTTGCCGTATAGAGCGGGACGGACGGGTTAGAGGCGCACCCGGCCAAGCACGCGACAGCGATCAGTTCTAAAGCGCCAGAAGCGGCTGTGAGATATTTCATGAATTGGTGCACTCCAATGCCCCCCCCGGGGGCCCATAGTCGGGATCGTCCGGAATCTCGTTATCGGAGTTCTTTTCCTTTGAAAACGGGAACTGGCCTCTCTTCATTTGAATGCCCGCGACCCGGCAGTCGCCCTCACGGTGCCTTGCCTCGGCGGCTGACTTGCTGCACCTCCGGCTCCTCATGCGGGCATTTGCGGATCGCTGGGAGGAGAGAGCATGGCTGACACCGAATTTCTGGACCGAATGCTGACGATGGAGATCAGCCGCTGCACCGAAGCGGCGGCGGTCGCCGCGTCGAAGATGATCGGTCGCGGCGACAAGAACGGCGCCGACCAGGCGGCGGTAGCGGCGCTTCGCGATGCGCTCAACCGGCTCGATATCGACGGAACGGTCGTCATCGGCGAGGGCGAGCGTGACGAAGCGCCGATGCTCTTCATTGGTGAGAAGGTCGGCACCAAGAAAGGCCCGCGCGTCGACATCGCGCTCGATCCCCTCGAAGGTACCGACCTCACCGCCAAGGGGATGGGCAATGCGCTCGCCGTCGTCGCCATGGCGACCGCCGGCACGATGCTGCATGCGCCCGACACCTATATGGACAAGATCGCGATCGGCCCGGGCTACCCTGACGGCGTCGTCGATCTCGATGCTACGGTCGAGCAGAATATCCGTGAGCTCGCAAAGGCGAAGCGCGTTCAGCCGGCGGACATTACGCTGTGCGTCCTGGACCGCGATCGCCATTCGCACATCATCGAAGGGGCCCGAAGAGTAGGCGCGCGCATCATCCTCATTCCGGACGGCGATGTCGCCGGCGTCTTCCACACCACAGAGCCCGCGACCGGCATCGACCTTTATGTGGGGCAGGGCGGCGCGCCGGAGGGCGTCCTCGCGGCAGCGGCGCTCAGATGCGTCGGCGGGCAGATGCAAGGACGCCTTGTCTTCCGCAACGATGAAGAAAAGGCGCGAGCGGCGCGGGCCGGGATCAAGGATCTCGGGCGCAAATACGGTCTTATGGACCTATGCGGCGGCGACGTTTTTTTCGCGGCGACTGGTGTCACCAACGGCACCATGCTCGACGGCGTCAAATGGGAGCCGGGTCATATCTCGACGCACACCATCGTGATGCGATCGAAGACCGGCACCGTTCGCTACATCCGCGCCCGGACCCGGCGCTGACATTCATTTGCATCGCCTTTGCCGATCGGGCATGGGGTTCGCGCCATGTTCCGGTTCTTTGAATCAAGGCTTCCGCCATTCCCGGAGACGCGCCTTGGCGCGCCGCCCTCGGCTCTTGTTGCCCTTTGCTGGCATTATGTGCGTGACGCGCGCTTATGGCTGATCGCCATGGCGCTGCTCACGGCGGCGATCGCCGTCGGCGAAGTTTTTCTATTCGCTTTTCTAGGCAATGTCGTCGACTGGCTCGCCAATGCGGACCGCGAAGGATTTCTGACGCGTGAGGGCTCAAAGCTGTGGGTCATGGGTGGGCTTCTGGTGGTGGGGCTGCCCGGTGCCGCGCTGGCGCAATCGCTGATTCAGTTCCAGGTCCTGATCGGCAATTTGCCGATGAGCGCCCGCTGGCGCATGCATCGCCATCTGCTCGGCCAGTCAATGACCTTCTACGCCAACGAATTTGCGGGCCGGGTGGCGACTAAAGTCATGCAGACCTCGCTCGCCGTTCGCGAAACGGTGATGAAGCTGCTCGACGTCTTCGTCTATGTGACCGTCTACTTCATCTCGATGATCGCCATGGTCGCGGCGGCCGACTGGCGTCTGTCGCTTCCACTCATTCTCTGGCTGGCGGTATATGCCGGACTGATCTGGCATTTCATCCCGCGGTTGCGCGATGTCGCTGAAAAGCAGGCGGATGCACGCTCCGTCATGACCGGGCGCGTCGTCGACAGCTATACGAATATCGCGACCGTGAAGCTGTTCGCCCATGCGGGCCGAGAGGAAGCCTACGCCCGCGAAAGCATGGAGCAGTTCCTTCAGACCGTGCATCCGCAGATGCGGCTCGTCACCCTCTTCAACAATCTCGTCTATTTCAATAATTGCTTCGCAGCCTTCGCAGTCGCGAGCCTGTCGATCGCGCTGTGGCTAGGCAGCGTCATCTCGGTCGGCGCAATAGCGGCTTCGATCGCGCTCGCCCTGCGCCTCAACGGCATGTCGCAGTGGATCATGTGGGAGGTCTCAGGCCTCTTCGAGAACATCGGCACGGTCTATGACGGCAAGGCGATGCTGGCGAAATCGACCGCCGTCGAGGACAGGCCGGACGCCATCACGATGGCCCGTCCGCGCGGCGATATCGTCTATGACAACGTCTCATTTCATTATGGCAAGGAGGGCGGCGTCATCGAAGAGTTTTCGCTGACGATCCCGGCGGGCCAGAAAGTCGGGCTTGTGGGCCGCTCAGGCGCCGGCAAGACGACTCTCGTCAACCTGCTCCTGCGTTTCTATGATCCCGAGCAAGGCCGGATCCTGATCGACGGCGCGGACGTCGCGAGCGTCAGCCAATCGTCGCTGCGGGCGCAGATCGGCGTGGTCACACAGGACACCGCGCTGCTCCACAGGTCGATCCGCGACAACATCGCCTATGGGCGGCCTGACGCCAGCGACGGCGCGGTGCGCGAGGCGGCCCGCCGGGCGAACGCTCTGGAATTCATCGAGGCGCTGGAGGATGGCGAAGGACGCAAGGGCTTCGACGCGCATGTCGGCGAGCGCGGCGTCAAGCTTTCAGGCGGCCAGCGCCAGCGCATTGCCATCGCGCGGGTATTTCTGAAAGACGCGCCGATCCTCGTCCTCGACGAGGCGACGTCGGCGCTCGACAGCGAAATCGAGGCGGCGATCCAGGAAAACCTATTCCAGCTGATGCACGGCAAGACGGTGATCGCCATCGCGCACCGCCTGTCGACCATTTCGCAGCTCGACCGCCTTGTCGTGATCGACAAGGGCGCCATCGTCGAGGACGGCGACCATGCTGACCTCGTTGCGAAACGCGGCCTTTACGCCGAACTATGGGCGCGCCAGTCCGGCGGTTTCATCGCCCATGAGAGCGCGGTCGCGGCGGAATAGCGCCCGGCGTCAAGCAGAGATTGTTGCCATTTCGAAGAGAAAATCGACATAGCCCATGGTCGCGTCAATGAGGCCTGCGACTTTCGGGTTCGTCGCCTCGACCACGTAATATTCGTCCGGCGCGTGCGCGCCTGCGCCGTGGCCGAGGCCGAATTGCCCTGCGGGGAGCTTGAGCGGCGCGCCTGTGAAAACGACGCCCGGCCACGAGCCGGCATTGCGCGGGTAAAGCGTGTTGGGAACGCCCGCGCGGGTATAGACAGCTTGCTGCGCGCGAATGACCGCGCTCGTCTCCGCCGTCTCCGTCGGATCGTAGCCGCCGCTCATGTTGACCTCTACGTCAGCGAAGCCCTTTTTGGCGAGATGCCGCTTCAGCTTCGCGAGGCTGTCCTCGACCGTCATGTTAGGGACGAGGCGCAGATCGAGCTTGGCGACCGCGCGCGCCGGCAGCACCGTCTTTCCGCCGGGACCAGTGTAACCCGCGACAAGCCCTTCAATGTTGACAGTAGGCTGCGAGGCGAGGCGTTCGAGCGATTTTTCCCATGAAAGATCGTCGATCCAGCGCTGCACGCCGAGCGCCTTTTTGCGATCGCCCTCGTTGGTTGCGGCTGCGGACTGCGCGATCAGTTCTTTTTCACGCTTCGTCAGGGGCCGGACCTTCTCGAACCAGCCTTCGATCGCTGGCGTGTTGCCGCCATCCTTTGTCAGCGTCGACAGAGCCTCGACAAGCCGCCAGACTGGGCTGTCGACTTGGGCCTTCAGGCTCGAGTGGATGTCTTTCGCGGGCCCGCGGCCCCATTTCTCGCCGCTCGCGACGAGTTCGAGTTCGATGATGCCCTTCGACCCGAGATTGATCGTCACTGCGCCGTTGGGATTTTGCCAGCCGGCGGGGATGATGATGCCAAGGCATTTCTGCAAATAGGGCATGATCGAGGGGTGCTGGGCGACCTGCCGGAAATGCGGCGAGCCGATTTCCTCCTCGCCCTCGCAAATGAGAGCGATATTGACCGGCGGTTTTACGCCCGCTTCGCGCATTGCATGGAGCGCAGCCAGGAATGTCGCTTCGGGCCCTTTCTGATTGACGGCGCCGCGGCCCATGATCGCCTTGCCGAATCCGGGGCGATCGACGATCCGCGCTTCCAGCGGCGGGGAAGACCACTCTGCCGCGTCGAATTGCTTGACGTCATACATGAAGTAAATGCCGACCCAGCGGTCGGCGCCGTTGTCCATGATCCCGACAACGCCGGGATGGCCGTCCGTCGGAATACGCTCGACATTCGTGAAGCCGGCGTCGCGCGCAAGCGCCATCATGTATTGGGCGCCTTCCTCCATTCTGTAGTTCTCCGCCGCGATCGACGGATTGCGGATCCAGTCCTGAATGCGAGCGACGGAGGCGGGATACTGGCCTTCCGCCGCCTTGCGGATCGCCGCTTCCAGACCGCCCGCGCGCGCCAGCGCCGGGCCTGCCCGGAAAACAATGGCGCCAGCCGCGGCCGCGCTCATGAGCGCACGTCGGTCGATGGCGAAATGAATTTCGGAATTGTCGGTCATGGCGCTCTCCGCGGTTATGATTACGCGCAAACTAACGCGCTCCGCCCAGGTTTGGCGAGGTCGTCAAGGGTTGGTCCACGGATGGCCCGCAATCGGGTGCTGGTCCACCTGAGCCTTTGTTAATGACCGGCCCGGCGGGCAGGGCGCGGGAGACAAGCGCTTCGCGCGATGGGGAAGCGCCGCCGGATCTCAAGGCGTCGGACGAACCATCGGTTCGCCCGATTCCGCCTATGGCAACACCGCTACTGCATCAATTTCAATCTTCCACGTCGGATCGACGAGGCGCGAGACGAACACCGCCGTCGAGGCCGGGCGATACTCGCCGAGATATTTCGCGCGCGCCTTGCGAACGCAATCGTCGCCGTCGTCGTCTTCGGTCAAGAACGTCGTGAGCTTGACGATCGACGACGGCGCAGCGCCGAGCGTATCGAGGATCGCAACGATATTCGCGTAGACCTGATCGGCCTGCGCCGCTAGCGTCGATGGAACCGAGCCGTCCTTCGCCACTGGAACCTGCCCGGACAGGAACACTAGCCGCGCGCCGGGCTGAACCTCGACGGCGTGCGTGTAGCGGCCGAGCGGCGCGGCGACGCACGAGGGATTATGCAGGATGAGCGGCATCGCCCTTATGCGCGTTTCCGACGCTCAATGGGCGCCTCATATCCGGCTTCGTCGAAGAGTTCGGCGAGCTTGTCGACCATGACGCCGGCGAGCTGCTCGACATCGACGATCGTAACGGCGCGCCGGTAATACCGCGTCACATCATGTCCGATGCCGATTGCAATGAGCTCCACCGGCGAGCGGTTCTCAATCTCCGCGATAACCTCGCGCAGGTGCCGCTCGAGATAGGCGCCGCCGTTCGCCGATGAGGTCGTGTCGTCAACCGGCGCGCCGTCGGAAATCACCATCAGGATGCGGCGCGCCTCGGGGCGACCGACGAGGCGTGAATGGGCCCAAAGAAGCGCTTCGCCGTCGATGTTCTCCTTCAGGAGCCCTTCCTTCATCATGAGGCCGAGCGAATTGCGCGCCCGCCGCCATGGCGTGTCCGCAGCTTTGTAGATGATATGACGCAGATCGTTGAGGCGCCCGGGATTGGAAGGGCGCCCGGCTGCGACCCATTTCTCGCGCGCCTGACCGCCTTTCCAGGCGCGTGTGGTGAAGCCGAGGATCTCGACCTTTACGCTGCACCGCTCCAGCGTGCGGGCGAGAATGTCGGCGCAGATCGCGGCGATCGAGATCGGCCGGCCGCGCATGGAGCCTGAATTGTCGATCAGGAGCGTGACGACCGTGTCGCGAAACTCGAGCTCACGTTCACGCTTGAACGACAGGGGCTGCATCGGATCGACGACCACCCGGGCCAGCCGCGCTGCGTCGAGGACGCCCTCATCGAGGTCGAAAATCCAGCTGCGGTTCTGTTGCGCCATCAGGCGGCGCTGGAGTTTGTTGGCGAGACGCGAAACCACCGAATGGAGATTCTCAAGCTGGCGGTCGAGCGTACGACGCAGCCGGCCAAGTTCTTCGGCGTCGCAAAGGGCGGAGGCTTCCGCTGTCTCGTCGAACTCGGTTGTGAATGCGCGATAGCGCATGCCGCTGTCGCCATCGAATTTCGCGCGGATCGAGGAGATGCGGGCGTTCTCGACCGCGCCGTCGGCGTCATCCTCCGCCTGTTCGAAATCCTGCTCGCTCATCTCCGTGTCGCTGTCGGGGTTCTCGCTGTCGTCGCCCGACTGGTCTTCGGCAGGGTCGGCAGCGCCATCCTCGTCGTTGTCGGAGGCGTTGTTGTCCTCCGCCTCGTTCTCCTCCTCGCCCCTGGTCTGATCGTCGCCCGCTTCCTCGCCCCCATCCTCGTCGAGATTGAGGTCGCGGATCACCTGCCGCGCCAGCCTCGCGAAAGCGGCCTGATCGTGCAGGTCATTGGTCGCGGCAAGGGCGTTGAGTGAGGCGCCGGCAAGCGCCTCTACCTCGCCGGTATGGGCCGCCATCATCGCTGCGGCGGACGGAGGATGCGCTCGCCCGGTGAGACGCTGGCGCAAGAGAAGAGCCGCTACGTCGGCGATCGGCGCCATCGCCGTCGCCTCGATCCTATCGAGACGCCGCTCGGCGATCGACTTCTCAAGCGCCGCAGCGAGATTGTCGCCAACCCCTTTCAGCGCCTGCGCGCCGATCGCTTCGATTCGGGCCGTTTCGAGCGCCCGGAAAACGGCCTGAGCCTCGGCGCCTTTCGGCATCGCGCGCGCCGAGGCGCCCGAGTCGTGATGGGCAAGGCGCAGCGCTGCGCCGTCGGCCTCTCCGCGTGCGACCATAGCGGCGTCGCGGTCGATGATGCGGGCCGGGAGAGGAATCTTGGCGCTGCGACCCGTCACGCTGGCATGGTCGCCGCCAAATGCGACCTCGACATCCGGGGTCGCCGAAAGCGCTCGCGTCGTCTGCACGAGCGCGCGCTTGAAATCCTCCCGGGCCTTTTCCTTAGGCGTCATAGCGAGGATTTCGCCCATCGCGGGGCCGTTGCCAAGGGCCGTGAGCTGCTCGTCGCACTTTCCCGGCCTGTTAGCTCGGTTTAAAATAAAGTGATGACCCTCAAGGACGCGATGACCGCCGAAGAGCTCAACGCTTTCATGGCGGCGAGCTTTACCCGATGGGAGCGGACGGGCATTGTCGTGGAGCGCGCCGGCCATCGCGAAGTCAAATTGCGGATGGCGACCGGCGAGCGGGCGCTTCGTCCCGGCGGCACGGTCTCCGGGCCGACGATGTTCATGCTGGCGGACACGGCGCTTTACACGGCTGTCCTTGCGAGCGTCGGCCCGAAAGCCCTCGCGGTGACGACGAACATGACGATCAATTTCCTCAGGAAGCCGCCGCCACGCGACCTCGTCGCCGAATGCCGACTCTTAAAGCTCGGCAAGCGTCTTGCGGTCGGGGACGTCACCATCTTCTCTGACGGCGATGAAGAGCCGGTGGCGCAGGCGACCGGCGCCTATTCGATCCCCGCCGACTGAGCGCGCTCAGGTTGTCTCCGCAAGCAACGAAAACTGCTCTATCGTGGAGCTGCGCTTAGTATCGCCCAGATCGGTCAGGCTAGTTGGATAGTCGCCAGTAAAGCAATGATCGGTGAAGGCCGGCGCGGCTTTGTCCCGACGCCCTTTCCCGAAGGCCTCGTAAAGGCCGTCGAGCGACAGGAAGGCGAGGCTGTCTACGCCGATTTCGGCGCGGATCTCGTCCACAGACATCTGCGCGGCTATGAGCTCGTCCCGAGACGGCGTGTCGATGCCGTAAAAGTCTGGGTAGAGAATGGGCGGGCAGGCGACGCGCATATGTACCTCGCGCGCGCCGGCGTTCCGCAGCATCTGCACTATCTTGCGGGAAGTCGTGCCGCGCACGATGGAATCGTCGATCAGGACGATGCGCTTGCCTTCGATCGCCCCGCGGTTCGGCGAGTGCTTGCGCGCGACGCCCGCTTCGCGGATGCGCTGCTCGGGCTCGATGAAGGTGCGCCCGACGAAGTGGCTGCGGATGAGCGCCATTTCATAGGGAAGACCCGACGCCTGCGCATAACCGATCGCGGCCGGGACGCCGGAATCCGGGATTGGCGCGACCATGTCGGCGTCGGCGCCGGCCTCGCGCGCTAGCTGCGCCCCAAGGCTTTTCCGGAGCTGATAAACGCTCTTCCCGTCGACGATCGAATTCGGACGCGCGAAATAAATGAGTTCGAAGATGCAGGGCCGCGCCGGCGTCGTCCGCGGAAAGGCCTGGCGGCTTTCGATCTCGCCCGTTGCGCTGCAAATGACGACTTCGCCCGGCCGGATGTCGCGCACGAATTTCGCGCCGATGAGATCGAGCGCGCAGGTCTCGGAAGCAAGGATCGGCGCGCCATTGAGATCGCCAAGGATTAGCGGACGGATGCCCACGGGATCGCGCGCCCCGATCAGTCCATCCCTGGTCAGGATAGTGAGAGCATAGGCGCCCTCAACCTGCTTGAGAGCGTCGATGACCTTGTCCACCATTCTGAGATGATGGGAGCGCGCCGTTAAATGGAGGAAGAGTTCGGAGTCCGAGGTCGACTGGAAAATGCAGCCGCGCTGGACGAGTTCGGTCCGAAGCCTGCGCGCGTTCGTCAGGTTGCCGTTGTGCGCGATGGCGATGCCGTTGCGATCAAGGTCGGCGTAGAGCGGCTGGACGTTTTTGAGGACGGTCTCGCCTTGCGTAGAATAGCGCGTGTGACCGATGGCGGCGACGCCCTTCAGCCTCGACAGAACCGTCGCGTCCGAGAAATTGTCGGAAACGAGCCCCAGATGCCGCTCGGTGCGAAAGGCCGCGCCGTCATAGCTCGCGATGCCTGCTGCTTCCTGGCCGCGGTGTTGCAGCGCGTGAAGTCCCAAGGCGGTGAGGGCGGCGGCGTCGGGCGTGCCGATGATGCCGAAGACGCCGCATTCCTCGTTTAGTGCGCGGGGCCCGCAGACTTGCGACTCCTGTTGATGGCGGCGGTAGCGCCGCCCGAGCCTTTTAAGGCGCGTCGACGTGCGCGCTTCAAAGTCAGTTCCGTTCGGGTGAGCCATTCTCGCTCGGGTCCTCGGCCAGAATGTCGGCGATCGTGTCCGCCTTGCGCGGGCGATTGTTGGTGTCGGACGTCGTCACCGTCGCAACGATTTCTTTCAGACCCGCCCGGTCGGCGTTCGCGTAGCCTTCTTTCGCCGCATCGGCAGGCTTTACTGCGGCGGCGTCCTTGTCCTTTTGCAGGCTGCGCTCGGGCGGCGCGAATTGTTCGAAGAACGAGGCGGCAGCCTCGGCAACCGGCCGCAGCGCCGCTTTCCGCACCGCATCCGGCTGGTTTGCGTCGTCGAGATAATAGCCATAGCCGAGGAAGCCGAGACCGATGAGCGCAATCGCGCGCAAGAGACCGAAAGCGCCGCCGCCAATACGATCGGCGCGTTTCAATTTCTTTGTCAGCTTCAACCGGAGCAGCGCCTTGTGGGCGATGAAATAGAACCCGACAAAAGCAACGACGCCGATGAGCGATGAAGCGACTATCGTTTGAAACACGCCGTTCGACCCGAACAGGGCGAGCGCGGGTTTGGCGCCGAGCCATGCGGCGATTGTTGCAAAGCCAAGAACGACAAGAGTCGTCAGTTCTCGTATTGCGCCGCGCGCGGCGGCGAAGGCGACGGATACGCCGACAAGTCCCAAGAGAAGCACGTCAAAGACGGTCATGCCCTGCCTGCGCTCAACTGCCGGATCGGTAGCCCGATATGGCTCCGGCCGCCTCTCTCCCGCCGGCCCTGATAGCCGCGATGGGTTGCCCGCTCAACAGCCCATCAGTTTTCCAGCCGGCGAACCCAGCCGAGAAGGTCGCCAAGGGTCTCGGCGTTAACGCTCTCGAGCGGCGATTCGCCTGCCCCGGCGGGGCCAAGGGCGCCCTTGAAGCCGAGCTTTCGGGCTTCTTTGAGGCGGGCGTCGGCCTGCGTCACGGGCCGCACCGCGCCGGAGAGGGCCACCTCGCCGAAGAAGACGAAATGTTTCGGCAAAGCGCGGTCGAAAAGCGAAGAAACGAGGGCCGCCGCCGCGGCCAGGTCGGCGGCGGGCTCGATGATTCGCAGGCCCCCGGCGACGTTGAGGAACACGTCGTGGCGCCCGAAATCGAGCCCGCAACGCGCATCGAGAACGGCGAGCAGCATCGAGAGCCGCGCGCTGTCCCAGCCGACGACCGCGCGGCGCGGCGCGGCGAAGGTCGTCGGCGAAACGAGCGCCTGGATTTCGACAAGCACGGGCCGCGTGCCTTCAACGCCCGCGAAGACCGCCGCGCCGGGCGCAGGCTCGCCCGGTTCGGAGAGAAAAAGTTCCGATGGATTGGCGACTTCGCGCAGCCCTGCGCCGGTCATCTCGAACACGCCGATCTCATGGGCGGCGCCGAAGCGGTTTTTCACCGCGCGCAGAAGCCGGAACGCGCGTCCCTGCTCGCTTTCGAAATAGAGAACCGCGTCGACCATGTGCTCGACGACGCGGGGCCCCGCGATCTGTCCGTCTTTCGTGACATGACCGACGAGAAGCACGACAGCGCCCGAGCCTTTCGCATGGCGGATGAGCTCCTGCGCGCAGGCCCTGACCTGCGTCACCGTGCCGGGCGCTGCGGGCAGCGTGTCGGACCACAGCGTCTGGATGGAATCGATGATGACGACGTCGGGTCGCTCCGCCTTAAGCGTTGCGAGAATGTCGCGCAGGGCGGTCGCCGCCGCGAGCCCGACCGGGGCGTCTCCAAGGCCGAGCCGCTGGGCGCGCAGGCGGATCTGCGCGGTCGCCTCCTCGCCTGATATGTAGGCGACCTTCGATCCGCCTGCGCCGAGACCGGCAGCGATCTGGAGAAGCAGCGTCGATTTGCCGACGCCCGGATCGCCGCCGATGAGAAGCGCCGATCCGGGCACGAGCCCGCCGCCGCAGGCGCGGTCGAATTCGGCGTTGCCGGTCAGGATGCGGGGCTCGAATTCGGCGCCGCCCTTCAGCGAGGAAAGCTCGATCGCCTTGCCTTTCGACGCCTTGATGGCGCCCGGCGGGCCGGCCTCGACCGCCTCCGCCGCGATCGTGTTCCATTCCCCGCAGGCGTCGCAGCGGCCCTGCCACTTGCCGTAGACGGCGCCGCAGGACTGGCAGATGAAGTTCTCGGACTGACGCGCCAAGGGATGCTCCGGGTCGTTTGCGCTGGCTCCCGCGCATTGTAGGCTCGTTCGGCAGGGAGACTTCAATGGCCGACGGCGCGCTGAACCGGTTCAACCCCTATGTCGAGGGGCTTTACGCCCCGGTCTCAAACGAGGTGACGGCTGACAACCTTCCGGTCATCGGCGAGATCCCACGCGACCTTCACGGCGCCTATTTCAGGAATGGCCCGAACCCCAAGACGCCGCCCGGAGGCATGCACCACTGGTTCGACGGCGAGGGGATGGTGCACGGCGTCTGGTTCGAGGACGGCAAGGCCCGCTACGCCAACCGCTATGTGAGGACCGCCGATTTCCTCGCCGAAGCGGCCGGCGCCGAGGCGATGCCCGGCATCTTCGAGCGCTCGCGCGAGATCGCGGGGCGCCCGACCGTTTACCGCGACACCGCCAACACCGACATCGTCGTCCATAACGGTCGCCTGCTCGCTCTCTGGTACATTTCGGGCCAGCCGGTCGCGCTCGACCTCGAAACGCTCGAAACCGTCCGTACCGAGACCTTCGGCGGCAAACTGCCGAAGAACGTCTCCGCGCATTCGAAGGTCGATCCCCGAACCGGCGAATTCGTGTTCTTCGACTATGCGCTCTATGAGCCTAAAATGTCCTACGGCGCCGTGTCGGCGGACGGGCGGCTGACGCAGTTCCACGAGGTCGACCTCCCGGGGCCCCGCCTGCCGCACGACATGGGGCTGACCGAGAATTACGTCATCCTGCATGACCTTCCCGTAGTGTTCACTGAAAGCGCGATCCGCAACCGGCTCTGGCAGATCCATGTCGCGAACCAGCCGACGCGCTTCGGGGTCGCGCCTCGCAAAGGCGGGGCGGTCAAATGGTTCGAATTCCCGACTTGTTACATCTACCACGTCATCAATGCGTGGGAGGAGGGCGATGAAGTCGTTATGGCGGCCTGCAAGATGGTCCCGAACGGCTTCGCGCCTGATCCGGCTTCTTATGGTCCTTATGCGCCGATGGTGACGGTGCTCGCCTTGCGCGCGCAGCCTTTCCTGTGGCGCATGAACATTAAGACGGGAGAGGGACGCGAGACGCAGATCGACGATGCGCTGTCGGAATTTCCGGTCGTCAATCTTGACTACACCGGGAGGAAGTCGCGCTGGAGCTATCATGTCGTCATGGACGATCATGTGCTGCAACGCTACTCGGCCCTTCGGAAATATGATTTGTCGAAAGGCCGCTACGAGCAGCACGATTTTCCGCAAGGCGTTTACGGGTCAGAACCCGCCTTTGCGCCGCGCGAGGGCGGCGCCGGCGAAGACGACGGCTATGTCGTCACCTTCACGACCGACAGCGACGGGCGGTCGGAAGCGCGTGTGCTCGACGCGCGGAATTTCGCCGGGCCGCCGGTTGCGCGCGTGCAGCTGCCGCAGCGCGTGCCAGCCGGATTCCACGGAACGTGGGCGAAGGGCGCTTAAGCCCCCATCTGCCGGGCCGCGAGATCGAGCATGATTTCCTCCGACCCGCCGCCGATCGCCATCACGCGGACCTCGCGGTAGATGCGCTCGATCCGCTGGCCGCGGATGAAACCGGCGCCGCCCAATATCTGCATCGCCTCGCGCGCGCAGAATTCCATCGTGCGCGTCGCCTGTACCTTAAGCAGTGACAACTCGGCTATCGGCGCATGCCCTTGCATCACGCGCCAGGCGCAATTGTCGAGCAGCGCCGACGACGCGTGGACGTGGCGCACCATCTCGGCGAGCTTGTGGCGGATGACCTGATGCTTGATGAGCGGCTTTCCGAAAGTCTCGCGGTTCATCGCCCATTCCGCCGCGTCCTCGATGCAGACGCGCGAGAACGCGATCGCCTGCGCCGCCATCCCGAGGCGTTCGTTGTTGAAATTGGTGACGATCCCCGCGAAGCCCGAATTCTCCGCGCCGATGAGATTTTCAACGGGCACGCGCACGTCGCTGAAACTGATCGAGGCGGTGTCGGACATCCACCAGCCCATTTTGGGGAGTTTCGCGCGCGTGACGCCGGGGCTGTCCGCCTCGATCAGCAGGAACGACAATCCGCCCGCGCCGGCGCCGCCCGTGCGCACCGCTACCGTCAGATAATCGGCGCGCCAGCCGGTCGTTATGTAGGTCTTCTCGCCATTGACGACGTAGTGATCCCCGTCCCCGACCGCGCGCGTGCGGATATTGGCGACATCGGAGCCGCCGGAGGGCTCCGTCACGCAGAGCGCGATGAGCTTCAGTCCCTTCAATACATCCGGCGCGATGCGCGCTTTCAACTCATCCGACCCGAGGGCCAAGACTGGCGGCAAGCCGATAGAATGGGTCATGAGCCCGGCGATGAGGCCGCCCGAGCCGGCGCGCGCGAGTTCCTCTGAGGCGACTAGCGAATGGAACGTGTCGACGCCGTCGCGCACGCCGCCATAATCTTCCGGATAGCCGAGCGACAGGAGCCCAACCGCCGCCGCGCGCCGGTAAAGCTCGCGCGGGAACTTCCCTTCCTCGTCCCACGCGTTCACATGGGGAACGATTTCCTTGTCGACGAACGCGCGCACTGTCTGCCGCCACGCCTCGTGCGATGCGCCCAGGTGCGGGGAGGGCAGGCGCGTTGCGTCAAAGGAGAAAGGTTTCATGGACGCAAGGATGGCGCGGCGCGCGGAGCCGCGTCAACGGCTGCGCGCATGGGTTGATTGCGCCGGCGCATTGGATGACAGAAGCGCTTTGAATGCGAGGTGAGCAACCGATGAAACTCTACCACTGCAATGGCGCCCGCTCTCTCCGGTGCCTGTGGGCGCTCGAGGAGATGGGTCTCCAGTATGAGCTTGAAACTCTGCCCTTTCCACCCAGGATGTTCGCCAAGCACTATAAGGACGTGAACCCGCTCGGGACGGTGCCGGCGCTCGTCGACGGCGACCTGATCATGACCGAATCGAGCGGCATCTGCCATTACCTCGCGGAGAAATATGGGCCGACGCCGCTCGGGGTCTCCAAGAACGAAACCGATTACGGGGCCTTTCTCAACTGGATGTATCGGTCGGATTCGACGCTGACATTTCCGTTGACGATCCATTTCCGCTACACCGCGCTCGAGCCTGAGGAGCGGCGCAGCGCGCAGGTCGCCGAGGACTACAAGAAATGGTTCCTCGGCCGCTGGACGAGCGTTGAGAGCTGGCTGGAAAATCACGACTATCTGTGTGCGGAGCGTTTTACCATGGCTGACATTTGCGTCGGCTATGCGCTCGTCTTCGCCAACACGCTCGGCGTCGCGGAGGCGATGACCCCGAACGTCGCCCGCTGGTGGGAGCGGATTGCGACGCGGCCCGCTTTCCAGCGCGCGATTGCAAAATAGCGCCGAGGCGAGGCTTTCAGCGCGCATATCGTTTCCCGTACGGCGAAACGCCGGCGAGAGGGCTGCAACCGACGGTTGGCAGGGCACGGGAAACTTTCCGGAAAGTCCGGAAAGTTCGGAAAATCCGGCGTCGCGGGCTGCGCACGACCCCTGCTATCATGCGGTCTCCAGCGGAATTTTCCGGATTTTCCGGATTGGCGTTTCCGGCGAATCCGTTCGGCGTCAGATCGGCGATGGCGTCTGCGGGGATCAAGCGAAAGGCTCCGTTTCCTGGCTTCTGGAAGCGACTCTAAACGGACATGAGAGGGGTGGGATAACTTTCAACCTTGCCGCGAGCAGAGTCTTTTGGGGTCGCCGGGCCGGTGTGCTCGGTCCAGCATTCATGCAGGGCCCGATGGTTAACGCCGTTCCGGCCCCATCGCGAAATTCGCAGAAAATCAGCGCCGCCGGCGTTGCGTCACAAAAATGTGACCGGCGGCGCGCAAACGGCCCCTCTCGCCGATACTCCGTAGACGGACCGCATCTCCGCCCTCGCGCGTGCGGGAAGGGCCTTCCGTCATTCCCTACCAGTCGAGCACGACCTTGCCGGACTGACCCGAGCGCATCACGTCGAATCCCTTCTGATAGTCGTTCGCCGCGAAGCGATGCGTGAGGATAGGCTTCAGGTTGAGGCCAGCCTGGAGGAGCGCGCCCATCTTGTACCACGTCTCGAACATGCGCCGGCCATAGATGCCCTTGATCTCGAGGCCCTTGAAGATGACCTTGTCCCAGTCAGCGCCGGCGCCGTTCGGCATGATGCCGAGCATCGCGATCTTGCCGCCATGGTTCATCGTGTCGAGCATCGAGGCGAAAGCGGCGGGCACGCCCGACATTTCAAGGCCGACATCGAACCCTTCTGTCATCCGAAGTTCGCTCATCACGTCTTTCAGGCTCTCGCGGCTTACGTTGACGGCGCGCGAGGCGCCCATCGTCTTCGCAAGATCGAGCCGGTAGTCATTGACGTCGGTGATGACGACATGGCGCGCGCCGACAAAGCGCGCGACGGCGGCCGCCATGATGCCGATCGGCCCGGCGCCGGTGATGAGCACGTCCTCGCCGACGAGATCATAGGCGAGGGCGGTGTGCACCGCGTTGCCGAAGGGGTCGAAGATCGCGCCCATCTCGTCCGGAATGTCGTCGGGCAGGCGGTAGACGTTGAAGGCCGGCGCCGAGATATATTCCGCGAAGGCGCCGGCGCGGTTGACGCCGATGCCGGCCGTGTTGCGGCAAAGGTGCCGCTGCCCGGCGCGGCAATTCCGGCAATAGCCGCAGGTGACATGCCCCTCGACCGAGACGCGGTCGCCGATCTTCATCTTCGAATGTTCGGGATGAACCTCCGAGCCGATCTCGACGATCTCGCCCATGAACTCATGTCCGACCGTCATCGGCACGGGGATCGTCTTCTGCGCCCAGGCGTCCCAGTTGTAAATGTGGATGTCGGTGCCGCAAATCGCGGTCTTTTTCACCTTGATGAGAACGTCATTCGGCCCGATCTCCGGGCGCGCGACGTCTTCCATCCAGATGCCTTCTTCGCGTTTGGCTTTGACAAGGGCGCGCATGATTTCCTCGCAGAGTTGCGGCCCCTTTAGCGCAAGCCTTGGCCGCTCGCCAGACTGCGCTCAGGCGGCGAGGAGCCGGGCGGCCCTGGCGGCGAAATAGGTGATGACGCCGTCGGCGCCCGCCCGGCGGATCGACATGAGGCTCTCGAGGATCGCGCGGTTCTCGTCGATCCAGTTGTTCTGCGCCGCCGCCATGATCATGGCGTATTCGCCGGAGACCTGGAACGCGAACGTCGGCATGGCGAAGGCCTCCTTCACGCGCCAGATGATGTCGAGATAGGCGCCCGCCGGCTTCACCATCACGCTGTCTGCGCCCTCGGCGATGTCCATCGCGACCTCGCGCAGCGCCTCGTCCGTGTTGGCGGGGTCCATCTGATAGGTGCGCTTGTCGCCCTTGAGGACGCCCGAAGAGCCGATCGCGTCGCGATAGGGCCCGTAAAAGCACGAGGCGTATTTCGCCGCGTAGGACATGATCTGCACATGAGAAAGGCCGTCCGCGTCGAGACCCCTGCGGATCGCGGCGACGCGCCCGTCCATCATGTCGGAGGGGGCGACGATGTCGAAGCCGGCGCGCGCTTCGATCACCGCCTGCCGGACGAGCGCCTCGACCGTGCGGTCATTGACAATCTCGCCGTCTTCGAGAAAGCCGTCATGGCCATGATCCGTGTAAGGATCGAGTGCGACGTCGGCCATCAGGCCGATTTCGGGGACGGAGTCCTTGATCGCGCGCGCGGCCCGGCACATCAGGTTTTCAGCCGAGAAGGCGAGCTCCGCGCCGGCGCTGCGGTCTTCCTTCGACGTGAAGGGAAAAAGGGCGAGCGCGGGAATGCCGAGGGCTTTGGCCTCGCGCGCGGCGTTCACCGCCTCGTCGACGGAAAGGCGCTCGACGCCCGGCATCGAGGCGACCGGCTCCCTGACGCCCTCGCCCTCGCGCAGCACGATCGCCCAGATGAGATCGGCGGGGGCGAGGCGCGTTTCGGCGACCAGCGCGCGCGACCACGGCGTGCGCCTGAGGCGCCGGAGGCGCGTTGCCGGAAAGGTTTGGGTAACAGAGGTCATCGCAGTCTTACCGTCGCCGCTTGCCGTTTCGTAATGCCCGGTTACGCGGCGATTTTCAATTTGACCGCAAATTGATCGGCCGCATTTAACGCGCCTTTTAGGGACTTTGTTCTAGCGTCGCTGAAGTTTCCGGGTTTTGGCGAGGCGAATTCATGGCGGCGGTCGAGCGGACGAACGCGAGCGTTGGGGGAGTGCGGGCCGAGAAGTCGGCTGTAAGCGAGGGTTTGCGCCCGGCCTATCTCCAGCTCCTTCATCTTGTGGAGCGGCTGCATCGTCAGCTACTCGACGTCATCAAGGACGAGCTCGAGCGTCTCGGCCAGACTGACATTAATTCGGTGCAGGCGCTTCTGCTCTACAATATCGGCGAAGCGGAACTGACGCCGGGCGAACTGCGCTCGCGCGGGCATTATCTCGGCTCGAACGTTTCCTACAATCTGAAGCAGCTCGTCGATAAGGGGTATATCCGCGACGTGCGCTCGGATGTCGATCGCCGCTCCAAGCGCGTCTCGCTGACCGCAGCGGGCCTTAACGTGCGCGATCGCCTCGCGGAGCTTTTCGACCGCCAGCTCGGTTCGGTCGAGCAGGTTGGCGGCGTCGATCAGTCGATGATGGAGCAGACGAACAAGTCGCTGCAGCGCCTTGAGCGCTTCTGGGCCGACCAGGTCCGCTACCGGCTTTGATTTAGTCCGTCGTCAGCGAGACGGTCGTCGCGTCGCTGAAGGTCTCCCGATTTTCATCCGCGGGCATATCGCCCCGGCGCTCGTGGCTCGCATTGGCGCGCTTGCAGGTGTCGCCGAACCCCGCCTCGCGATTGCAGGGCATGAGCGCGTAGGGCGCGCCGGCGCCGAAAGCCGGCTTGAACCCCGCGGGCTCGGCGCTGACGGCGCGAGCGGGCGGCGGCGTCGCAGCCGCCGCGCGGGCTTCCGGTTTGTGGAATACGGCGCAGCCGCTTGCGGCCATCGCAAGAGCGGCGACAAACAAGAGTCTCATAAGGCCCCCACGCTGCTGAAACGTCAGGATTTACGCGGGGAACAAACGGGCCCTCTCCCGGAGGCAAAACCTAACGGCGCCGCCGGGGTCACGCAACAACCAATCTCCGCTGCGGATGCGAAGAGTTCAGCCGGCCTTCTTCGTCCAGACATGGCCGCGGCGGAGCGCGTTCTCGACCTTCGCCGTGCGCTTGCCGTTGCTCGGGTGATGCGCCCAGAACGCCCTGTCGAACGATGGTGCGCCAGCCTGGCGGTAGATGACGCCCATCGCCATCGGAAAGGCGGGATGAGCCATCTCGACAAGGAGATGGGCGAGCGCCTTGTTCTTCTCGTCATGAATGAGGACTTCGGAGAGGTCGACGCCGCCTTCCCCGACCGCGACCACTTCGAGCGCGATGGTCTTCGGGTTGAAACGCAGGCCCTTCTTCCCGCCCGCGAACAGCATCGGTCGCCCGTGCTCAAGCTGGAGCTGGTGCTCGTCGGCGATCTTCTTCTCGGTGAAATCGGCGAAGACGTCGGCGTTGTAGACGATGCAGTTTTGGAAGATCTCGACGAAGGAAGCGCCTTCGAAAGCGTGCGCCGCCTTGAGCGTTTCCGAAAGCGCCTTCGTCGCCGTGTCGACGCCGCGCGCGACGAACTTCGCCCCGGCGCCGAGCGCGAAGGAGCAGGGGTTCACCGGCGCATCGACCGAACCCTTCGGCGAGGAGGGCGAGCGCGTGCCGATGCGGCTCGTCGGCGAGTACTGGCCTTTGGTGAGGCCGTAGATTTCGTTGTTGAAGAGCAGGATCTGGAGATTCACATTGCGGCGGATGACATGGAGGAGGTGATTGCCGCCGATCGAAAGGCCGTCGCCGTCGCCCGTCACCATCCAGACGTCGAGCGCGGGTTTTGCAAGCTTCAATCCCGTTGCGAAAGCCGGCGCGCGCCCGTGGATCGTGTGAAAGCCGTAGGTCGCCATGTAATAGGGAAACCGCGAGGAACACCCGATCCCGGAGACGAACGCCGTGTTGTCAGGATCGGCGCCGATGTCGGCCATCGTCTTCTGCACGGCTTTGAGGATCGCATAGTCCCCGCAGCCCGGGCACCAGCGCACTTCCTGGTCGGTTTCGAAATCTTTTGCGGTGAGGGGAGCGTTCATGGTTTCCTAATCCGGCAGTCTATCTGAAGAAATCCAAGTCATGACAACTTGCCATTTGTCACCATGATGTCGGAAATCGAGCATCGAACTTTTCTCGTTCCGCAGGTGCAACCAAAATCTATGACAGGTTTCGGGCGTGGGGGCGCCGACAGCAATGCCGTTTGCGCGTCTCCAGCGTCGATATTCGAAAATTATCGCCTGTTGCGCATCCGCTTTCAGCATTTTCTCACTCCGCCGCCCGCTTCACGCCGGCTTGAGCGCGGATCGCCTCCAGTATCTCGGCGATCTTGAAGGGCTGGCCTGAGACTTTCGAAAGCGATTCAACCGGGATCTCGAACCGGTCGCGCAGCACGGTCGCAAGCTGGCCCATGTTCATTTCAGGAACGAGCACGCAGGCGTAGCCGCGCAACAGGTCGCCGAGATTGTCCGGGAACGGATTAAGCCAGCGCAAGTGAATCTGCGCCGCGTCGATGCCGTCCTTCCGCGCCGCCTCGACCGCGCGCCAGATGACGCCGTGCGTCGAGCCCCAGCCGACGACCGCGAGCGGACCTTTTGACGGGCCCTGCTCGACCGCCTGCGGGGGCAGGAATTTCGCGACCGAGGCGACCTTGGCGAAGCGCAAATTCGTCATCGCCTGATGGTTCTTCGCCTCATAGGAGATGTCACCGGTCACGAGGTCCTTCTCGAGCCCGCCGATGCGGTGCGCAAAGCCCTTCGTGCCGGGGGCGATCCACGCTCGCCCATAGGTGTCGGCGTCGCGTTTCCAGACCGCGCGCTTGACCGCATCGCCGTCTTCGGGCGCGGGCGGCGGCGCATTACAGGCGATCTTGTCAAATTTCGCCATGTCGGGGATCGACCATGGGCCCGCGGCGTTGGCGATGTAGCCGTCGGTCAGCAGGAACACCGGCGTCATGTGGCGCAGCGCAACGCGCGTCGCCTCGATCGCGATCTCGAAACAGTCTTCAGGGCCCGAGGTCGCGACGACCGGGATCGGCGCGTCAGCGTTGCGGCCGTAGATAGCCTGATAAAGGTCCGACTGCTCGGTCTTCGTCGGCAGTCCGGTCGAAGGGCCGCCGCGCTGCGAATTGACGATGACAAGCGGGAGTTCCGTCGCGATCGCAAGGCCGATCGCCTCGGTCTTGAGCGCGATGCCGGGGCCTGACGACGAGGTGACGCCGATCGCGCCCCCGTAAGAAGCGCCGATCGCCGCGCAGCACGCCGCTATCTCGTCTTCCGCCTGAAAGGTCGCAACGCCAAGCTCACCAAGCCGCGAGAGATAATGAAGGATCGGCGAGGCCGGCGTGATCGGATAGGACGCGAACATGACGGGCCTGTCCGCAAGCTCGCCCGCCGCTGCAAGGCCGAGCGCGAGCGCCTCCGCGCCGGTGATCGAGCGATAGTCGCCCGCCTCCATCGGCGCCGGGCCGATCGCGAATTGGGGAATTTCCGCGGAAAGTTCCGCCGTCTCGGCGTAGGCATGCCCTGCGCTGAGCGCCATCATGTTGCCGGCGAGGACAGCGGACTCGTTCGCGAATTTCCGGTTGATCCACGCCTCGATGGAGCTTCGGTCGCGCCCGAACATCCAGAGCACGCAGCCCAATCCCCAGAAGTTCTTGCACTGCTCGGAGTCGCGCTTGGAAAGGCCGGATGGTTTCACCGCCTCGAGCGTCTGCGTCTTGATGGCGATTTCTATGACGCGGTAGTCGGCAAGCTCGCCGGTCGTGCGCGGATCGGCCTTGATATGCGCCTTCTGGAAATTGCGCTCGTTGAACTCGTCGGTGTTGAGTATGATGAGCGCGCCCTTGGGCAGGATCGGCAGGTTCACCTTCAGCGCCGCCGGATTGAAGGCGATGAGGACGTCAGGGGCGTCGCCCGCAGTCGCGATCCGTCGCGAGCCGAGATTGATCTGGAACGCGGAGACCCCGAAGGTCGTCCCGACGGGAGCCCTGATCTCGGCGGGAAAGTCCGGGAAGGTCGAAAAGTCGGACCCCGCCATGGCGGTTGAATCCGCGAACTGGCTGCCGAGGAGCTGGATGCCGTCGCCGGAATCCCCGGCGAAGCGGACGACGATCGACGTCTCCTGAATGGGTGTGGTCATGGTTTCGTATGCGCCCGCTTCCGCCCCGTTAGGGGCCGCCTTTCAGCTTTTGCCGCACTGGCCGGTCGCCCGGCCTTCTCCCGCGCGGATTTTGCCCCGCGTTCTACGGCGGTGGGGCTCCGGCGGGCAAGCGCGGCGGGGCGGGCGGCCTGAGCCGAACGCCTGAAGCGCTCGTAAAAACACTGCGATGCGCAAGAAATCCGACCTGCCCGTAAAGACCTGCGCCGCCTGCGGCCGGCCGATGGTCTGGCGCAAGCGCTGGGCGAAGGTGTGGGAAGACGTCAAATACTGCTCGAACCGCTGCCGTGGCATGCGCGGGAAAGTCGATTTGAAGCCCGCGCCCCAAGGCCGCTAGAAAGGCCGGGCGAGTCGCGTCAGACCCCCGGGCGCGCCGCCGACCGCGAGGAGCCCCATGAAATTTTTCGTCGATACCGCCGAAGTCGCCGAGATCAAGTCGCTGATCCCGACTGGGCTCGTCGATGGCGTCACGACCAATCCCTCGCTGGTCGCCAAATCGGGCCGCGACTTCCGCGAGATGATTGCGGAAGTATGCGCTCTCCAGCCGGGGCCCGTGAGCGCCGAGGTTACGGCGGTCGAGACCGACCAGATGATCGCAGAGGGGCGCTCGCTTGCAAAAATCGCGAAGAACGTCGTCGTCAAGCTGCCGCTGACGCTCAAGGGCATCGCCGCCTGCAAGGCGCTGACCGGCGAGGGGATCAAGACGAACGTCACGCTGTGCTTCTCGGTCAATCAGGCGCTGATCGCAGCGAAGGCCGGGGCGACATACATCTCGCCCTTCATCGGGCGCCTCGACGACATCGGGCAGGACGGCATGGAACTCATCCGCGAGATCCGCGCCGTCTATGACAATTACGGCTTTACGACCGCGATTCTCGCGGCGTCGATCCGCTCCCCGCAGCATATGCGGGAATCGGCGCTTGCGGGCGCCGATGTCGCAACCGCTCCGCCCGCCGTCATCAAGGCGCTCGCCAATCATCCGCTGACGGACAAAGGGCTTGAGGCCTTCCTTGCTGACTGGGCGAAGACCGGGCAGAAGATCCTTTGACGGCGCTGCGGCGCTTTCTCGCGGCCGCCGCGGCGCTTGCGGCGATGCTGTCCCTGGCCGTCGCGCAGGATGATCGTGACCGCACGCGCGACAAGGATATTGCGAGCGCGACGCAGGCGCTCGCCAGGCTCTCGCTCGCCTTCGACCGTGCCGAGATCGACGATGATGCGGGCTTCGCGTCAGACGTGCGCGCCGCCGTCGACGCCTCGCGCATTCTCCTGCCGCCGGTCGAGACGGCGCTGCGCAGGGCGGAGGAGAGCCTCGCGCTCCTCGGGCCTGCGCCGAAGGAGGGCGAGCCCGCCGAGGCCGCCATCCTCGCCAAGGACCGCAAGACGCTGACCGAACGGGTCGCCTACCTGCAGGGCCAGCGCACGCGCATCCTCGCGAATATCGACGAAGGCGCGCGCCTTCTCGCCGCGCTCTCGCAGCAAAGGCTAGAAGCGCGCTGGCGCCGGATCCTGCGCCGCGATGCGCCGCTCATTGCGCCGTCGCTGTGGTCGAACGCGGCGGCGGAATCGACGGCCCTCTCGGGCAAGGCCGGCGCCTATGTCGCGCGCTGGAAGGAAAGCCGGTCGGGCGAGGGCGGCGCGCTCCTCGCGGCGGCGGCGATCGGCGCGGCCTTCGCCTTTTCGTTCCTGATGTTCGGGCCGGTGCGGACATGGGCGCGGGGCGTCTTCAGTGCGCGTCTCGAGACCTTGGAGCCGACGCCCGCGCGCCGCGTCGCGCTCGCCGGGGTCAGGATGCTGACGCGCGTCGTGCCCGGCGTCATTGGCGGCCTCGCCGTCATCGAAACGGCGCGCGCGGTCGGGCTTCTCGCCGATGACGGCGTCGGCGTTGCGCGCGCGGTCTGGGGCGCGCTTATCGCGTTCCTTATTGTCGACGGCTTTGCGACGGGGATCCTCGCGCCGGCGGCGCCGGCCTGGCGGCTCGGCGAATTCGACGCCGCGCGCGCACGGGCGGCGTCGGTTTTAATCTTGGCGATCGTGCTGGTCGTCGGCGCCAAGTCGGTCTTCGTCGCCGTGGCGCACGCTGCGGACGACGCCGCCTCGGCGGCAAGGCTTGCGACCGGCATTGCGGCGGTGATCGTCGGGGCGCTCCTCGTCGTTCTTTGCCTGCCAGCGAAACGCCCCGCGGAACCGGACGGGACGACGCCCGAAAAAGGTTCGGCCTGGCCGGGCCTGCGCTTTGTCGGGCGGCTGTTCGGGGTCGCCATCGGCGCGGCGGCGATCGCGGGGCACGTCAACCTCGCCGATTTCGCCGCGACGCGGATCTATTACCTCGCGCTGCTCGGCGCCGTCCTGTGGTTCGCGCGCGCCGCGTTTCGCGAAGCGATCGCCTGGGGCGACGGGCGCCTGCGCGCCGGCAGGCGGAACGCCGCGACGGCCGCCGAGGCCGACGACTTCAATTTCTGGATCGGCCTAGGCGTCGATGCGGTGCTGTTTCTGGCGGCGGCGCCGGCCGTCTTCCTGCTCGCGGGATTTGAATGGACGGCGGTGCGCGATCTCTTCGCGCGCGCTCTTGTCGGGTTCCGGGTTGGCGGCGTCGTCATTTCGCTGACCGACATCCTCGTCGCGATCTTCACGTTCGTCGCCATTCTCGCCGGCACGCGCCTCGTGCAGACGGGGCTGCAGCGCGGGCCGCTCGCGCATACGCGGATGGACGCCGGCGTGCAGAATTCGCTGGTGACGCTGCTCGGTTATGTCGGGCTCGTCATTGCGGCGGCGACGGCGCTTTCGGTCGCCGGCGTCGATCTCTCGAACCTTGCGCTGATCGCCGGCGCTCTTTCCGTCGGCATCGGCTTCGGGCTTCAGTCGGTCGTAAACAATTTCGTGTCGGGGCTGATCCTGCTCTTCGAGCGCCCGATCAAGGTCGGCGACTGGATCGTCACCGCGTCCGGCGAGGGCATCGTCAAGAAAATCAGCGTGCGCTCGACCGAGATCGAGACCTTCGACCGGTCCTCGATCATCATTCCGAACGCCGAACTGATCGCATCGACCGTCACCAACTGGACGCACAAGAACAATATGGGCCGCATCCGGATACCGGTCGGCGTCTCCTACGGCAGCGATCCCGAGCGCGTGCGCGAAGTGCTTTTGAAATGCGCTGACGCAAGCCCCTTTGTGGTGCGCTTTCCCGAGCCAATGGTCACCTGGAACGATTTCGGCGCGTCGTCGCTCGATTTCGAACTGCGCTGCTTCCTTTCGGACATCAGCAAGGGGCTTCAGGCCCGGACGGAGCTGCGCTACGCGATATGGCGGGCGTTCAAGGAAGAGGGCATTGAAATTCCCTTCCCGCAGCAGGATGTTCACATCCGCTCCTGGGGGGCGGGCGCGCCTTCGCCCGCGCAGCCGGCCGAACGGGTCAGGGCGAACGCGCCGCCGCCCTTCGAGCCGGAGGACCCGGACATCGCGCAGGACGACTGAGAAGGATAGGCAATGACCTTCGTGTTCGCGCCGCCGCCGGTCCCGTCGCTCGAGGTGCTGGGCGGCGGGCGCTTTCCGGTGCGGCGCATCTTCTGCATCGGGCGCAACTACGCCGATCATGTGAAAGAGATGGGCGGCGATCCGAAATCCGATCCGCCGGTCTTTTTCACCAAGCCCGCCGATGCGATCGTCGAAACGGGCTCGGTCATTCCGTACCCGCAGGGAACATCGAACCTTCACTTTGAAGGCGAGCTCGTCATCGCGCTGAAATCCCGCGGACGCAATCTCAAGAGCCCTGAGGAGGCGGTCGCCCTCATCTTCGGACAGGCCGCCGGCTGCGACCTGACAAGGCGCGATCTTCAGGCGCTCGCGAAGAAGGTGGGCGGCCCCTGGGACGCGGCGAAGGGCTTCGACAATTCGGCGGCGGTCGGCATGATCGCGCGCATCGAAGACTTCCCCCCGGATCTGTTCGATGATGCGCGCCTGTCCTTGCGGGTGAATGGCGCCGTCAAACAGGACGCGCCGCTCTCGAAGATGATCTGGACCGCGCCGGAGATCATCATCGCGCTGTCGCAGCTCTTTGAATTAAGGGCCGGCGACCTCATCTTCACCGGGACGCCCGAGGGCGTCGGGCCGCTTCATCCCGGCGACCGCGTCGAGGTGACGATCGGCCCGCTGCCGACGCTTGAATTTTCGATCGAGGAAACATGACAACGAAAAAGGAGCGCTACGTCGAAGCGGCGAAGGAAATCGACGCCGTCCTCGACGGCGAGCGCAATCTCATCGCGCGCATGGCGACGGTCGCCAACATGCTGCACCATGCGTTCGAGCATTATTTCTGGACCGGTTTCTACCTCGTCGATCCTGAGACGACGGACGAGCTTGTCATCGGGCCCTATCAGGGAACGCTCGGGTGCTTGCGCATTCCATTCTCGAAAGGCGTCTGCGGCGCCTGCGCGACGCGGCGCGAGACGATCATCGTGCCCGACGTGCACGAATTCCCCGGCCATATCGCCTGCGACAGCCGCTCGGAATCGGAGATCGTCGCGCCGGTGTTTGACGCCTCGGGCCGGCTCATCGCCGTCTTCGACGTTGACAGCGATCGCAAGAACCAGTTCAACGAGGACGACCGCATCGGCATCGAGCGCATCCTGCGGCGCGCCTTCGCAAACTAGACGCTCGTCCGCTTCGCTTGATCCTGGTCAAGCCGCACCGCAGCCGGCGGCGTAAGGTGCGCCCGTCATAAAGCAGCGGAGGCGGTGCATGCGCCGGTATCTTTTGGGCGTCGATTTTTCCGATCGCTCGATGCGCGCCGAGGCGCAGGCGTTGCTGCTCGCAGTGAAGGCGGGAGCCGAGCTTCAGGCCGTGCACGTCATTGACGCCGAGGCGCCGCCGCGCCTTGCCGCGGCCGCAAGGGACGAGGCGCGCGACCGCGCCGCCGCCCTTAGCGCCCGTGGAAAGGCGGCGGGCGTCGCCTGCAGCCTCATCACGGCGCAGGGCGAGGCGCATGTCGAATTGCCGCGTTTTGCGCGCGAGGTCGGCGCGGCCTGCGTCATCCTCGGCGCGCATCGCAAAAGCCCGGAGCGTAACGCGTTCATTGGTACAACGGCCGATCGGATCCTGCGCGCGAGCGCCTGCCCGGTGCTCGTCGTCCGGCGCGCGGCGGCGGCTGACTATCGCGCAGCGATCGCCGCGATCGATCTCAAGGCGCCGGACCTCCAGCCGCTGCAGACCGCGATCGACCTCGGTTTCGTCTCGCCCGCCGCGGTGACGGCGATCTTCGGCGCCGAAACGGATGCGATGCGCCGGCTGAAGCTCGAGGCGGAAAGTCTTGCCGCGGTCGAGCACGCCTTCGCCGAGGAGGCGCCAGCGCTCGAACGGCAGGCGGAAGAGCTTCTGGCGGCGGCCGGTCTCGGGGCCGTGAAAGCGGCGGTCCGGCCCGCGCTGCTCAACGCCGCGGACCTCGTGCTGCGCGAAGCCGGTGACGCCGGCGCCGACCTCATCATTCTCGGGGCAAAGGCCAAGGCGGCCAGTCACCGCCAGCCTTTGGGAAGCGTCTCTGAAACCGTGCTTCGGCGGAGCGAGATCGACGTTCTGGTGGTTCCCGGCGCCTGAGGCCCGTCTTGGGTGACTATTCTAAAGGCGGCTGATAGCCTCACCGTAAAGCGCCTCTTTGAGAGGGCGCCTGCGCCGGCGGGAGGCGACTCATGAAGCAGATGCAAGGGCTCGATGCGGCCTTTGTCGCGTTCGAGCAGCCGAACGCGCCGATCCATATCGGCTCGATCGCGATCTACGATCCTTCGACCGCGCCAGGCGGATTCGTCCGCTTCAAGGACATCCTCAATTTCCTCCGTGGGCGGCTTTATCTTGCCAAATCACTCCGCCAGCGGATGGTCAAGGTGCCGTTCGGCATCGATTATCCCTACTGGATCGAGGACCCGAATTTCGATCTCGAATATCACGTCCGCCATGCGGCGCTGCCCAAGCCTGGCGACTGGCGCCAGCTCTGCATCCTGACGGCGCGCACTTTCGCCCGGCCTCTCGACCTCACGCGCCCGCCCTGGGAACTGCTCGTCGTCGAGGGCCTCGACAATGTCGAGGGTGCGCCGAAAGGCAGCTATGCGATCCTGTCGAAGGTGCATCATGCCGCGATCGACGGCATGTCGGGCGTCGACCTGATGAAGGCGCTGCACACGATGACGCCGGAGGTCGATCCAATCCGCCAGCCCGATCCGTGGAAGCCCGAGCGGATGCCGAGCCAGGTCGGCATGTTCGCGCGCGGCTATGTCCGCGGCTTCACAAACCCGTTCCGGCAGGCGCAGGTGGCGATGCAATCGCTTCCCGGCGCGGTTCGCATCGTAAAGGGCGCGATCAAGGGCGATTTCGACCTGACTTCTACGCTCAAAACGCCGCGTACGCGCTTCAACGGCAAGGTCTCGGCCCACCGCGTGGTCGACGGACGCTCGTTCGATCTCGCTGATGTCAAGGCGCTGCGCACCCTCGCCGAGGGCGCGACCGTCAATGACGTGATGCTGTCGATCGTCGGCGGCGCGATGCGCGCCTATCTCGACGAGAAGGGCGAGCTGCCTGAGGAAACGCTCGCCGCGATGGCGCCTATTTCGGTTCGCGCTGAAAACGAGAAGAACACGATGGGCAACCAGGTGAGCGCGATGCGCGCCCCGCTCGGAACCCATCTCGACAGCCCGGCCGAACGACTCGCTTTTGTACGTGACGAAACACAGAAATCGAAGGCGATGACGAACGCGCTCGGCGCGCGGCAAATGGCGGAGATGTCGAAGCTGTCGCCGGCGCTCTACATGGGCATCGGCGCTCGGCTCTACTCGCAGTTCGGCCTCGCAAATCGCATCCGGCCGATGTTCAACACGGTCGTGACGAATGTGCCGGGCCCGCCGGTGCCGATCTATTCAACCGGCGCGCGGCTCGTGAACATCTACGGCAATCTCTGCCTCCTTGACGGCGTCGGCCTCGGCCATGTCGTTCAGAGCTACACTGACAAGATCACGGTGTGCGCTACCGCCTGCCGTGACGCGATGCCGGATCCGGCGCGCTATGCCGAATGTCTGCAGGAATCCTTCGACGCCCATCTCGCCGCCATCGGCCGGACGGCGCCGGCGAAGAAGCCGAAAAAGCGGGCGAAGGCCGCCTGAGACTGCTGAGGCGCGTTGCTTCAATCCGGCGGCTTAAGCGAGGCTTGTCGGTGCAAATGTGAGGAGTGAGAGGAATGGCGACGATGACCATGGACGACGCCGCGCCGCCGAAGCCGCCCTCGCTCTTCTGGACGCTGATGGAAGGGCGCGCAGCGTTCGAATTCGGCTCTTTTTATTCACTGCGCCTCCTGATGCGCCGGCTGCCGCAAGGCGACGGCCATCCAGTTCTTGTGCTGCCGGGCTTTGTCGCCAGCGATGTCTCGACGCGGCCGTTGCGCGGCGTCCTCAGGGATCTCGGCTATGCGCCCTATGGCTGGGGCCTCGGGCGCAATCTCAAATTCAACGACGCGCGAGAGGCCGAGATGCGCGCGCTCGTCGATCGCATTCATGACGATCACGGACGGAAACTGTCGATCGTCGGCTGGAGCCTTGGCGGCGTGTTCGCTCGTGAGCTCGCCAAGCGCGCGCCGGAAAAGGTTCGTTCCGTCATCTCGCTCGGCAGCCCGATCACGCGTCACCGCGACTATTCGAACGCGCGCCGCCTTTACGACGCGATCAACGGCCCGCCCGAGCAATCGCGCGCCGAGCAGATGGACCGCCTTGGCGATGCGCCGCCGGTGCCGACCACGTCGGTCTTCTCGCGCACGGACGGCGTCGTCGCCTGGCGCGGCTCTGTCCAGGCGCCCGATGCGCGTAATGCGCAGACTGAAAATATCGAAGTGCCCGCGAGCCATTTCGGCCTCGGCGTCAATCCGCTCGTCGTTTACCTGATCGCCGACCGCCTCGCTCAGGCGGAAGGCGCGTGGAAGCCCTTTGACGTCAAGGCCGGGTATCGCGGCCTCGCCTTCCGGAAGCATTGAGCCGCTTCCTCAAGGGCTTTTGAGTTTTTCTCCGTTGGCGCGGCCTTTTCTTTTTCGCCCGGTCATGGTCCGGCGTTGCTGCAAGTGCGTAACATGTTTGGGGTCAGTCCGGAGCGCAGCCATGAACGTCATCGCCAGCCTTGGTCCAGGTCTTCAGCCGACCGCGGCGCTCAGCGTCGAGACCTGCCTTTCGATCATCCACTGGAATGAGTTCCTGTTCAGCTTTTCGCTGACCCGCCCGCAATCCTTCCGGTTCCGTTCAGGGGAGTTCGTGATGCTCGGCCTGCCGGGCGAGGGCAAGCCGATCCTCAGGGCTTATTCGGTCGCGAGCCCCGCCTGGGCCGACCACCTCGAATTTCTCTCGATCAAGGTTCAGGACGGGCCTCTTACGTCGCGGCTCCAGAAAATAAGACCCGGCGACCCCGTCTATCTGGGCCGCAAGCCGACCGGCACGCTCGTCGCCGATGCGTTGCTCCCCGGCGCGCGCCTTTTTCTTCTCTCGACCGGGACTGGCCTTGCGCCCTTCATGAGCCTGATCCGCGACCCGGAGATCTACGAACGGTTCCGCGAGATCGTTGTCGTGCATTCGGCGCGGCAGGTCTCCGACCTTGCCTATCGCGCCGATCTCGAAAACCGGTTCGCCAATGACGAATTCATCGGCCCGATGGCGAAAGACCAGCTCATCTACCGGCCGACCGTCACGCGCGAGCCTTTTTCGACGCAAGGACGCATCGGCGACCTGATCGCCAGCGGCGAGGTCTTCGCCGGCGTTTCCGGCGCCGCCGAATTCAACCCGGCGATCGACCGCGTGATGCTGTGCGGATCGATGGCGATGATCAAGGAACTCGCCGGTCGATTCGAGACGCTTGGCTTTGAAGAAGGCTCCAATGCCAAGCCGGGTCACTTTGTGATCGAACGCGCCTTCGTCGGCTAATCCGCCCCCTGATCGACCAGCGCCAATCTCGGCACGACAGCGCCCGCCGGGATGAGCGCGCCCGGCGCGATGACAGCGTTCGCCCCGATGCGCGCGCGGTCGCCGATAAGGGCGCCGAATTTTTCAACGCCTGTGTCGATCGCCGCGCCGCCCAGAAGAATGCGGATGCGCTTTTCCGCGCGCTCGTTGCGATAATTGGCGATCATCGCGCCCGCTTCGATATTGGCGCCAGCGCCGAGGATGCTGTCGCCTATGAACGACAGATGCGCGGCCTTCGCCCCCTTCAGCATGAAGACTGATTTCAATTCGCAGGCCGGGCCGACTATGCAGCCATCGTCGAGGAAAACGCCGTCACGCAGATAGGCGGTCGCGGCGACGAAGCTGTCGGGCCCGATGATCGCGGGGCCCTTGATGACGGCCCCTTTCTCGACGGTCGCGCGGCGATGGATGGCGACGCCGTCGACAACGTCATAACCGGAAAGGCCTCCGGTTGCGCGGCTGACGATCGCCTTGGCGCGCGCGGTGATTTCCCACGGCGCCATAGCAAGCAGACTTGCGAACGGCCCTTCTGCGGCCGAGGGAATGAAGTCGTGCAGATTGACAGGCGACGGCGACGGCAACGGCCTAGTCGCCATCGGCTCCTGCGCGGCGTAACTCCGCTTTGGCGAGTTCAATCACGCGGCGGACCTCGATCGGATTGTCGACGTTTGGAAGCTCGATGACGCCGACGCCGGTCCCGCGAATGGTCAGCTTGCCATAGCCGAACACCCGGCCCCACACGGATTGCTCAAGCACGATCTCCTCGATTTTGTTGAGCGAGACTTCCTGCGTGCTGCGGGAGATGAACCCCTTCTTGAAGACGAAGCGATAGGTCGTGACGGCGATCTCCGTTGTCCACAGAACGACGAGATGATTGAGGAGAATAAGCGCGCCGGTCAGGAAGGATCCCAGCACAAACCACCAGCCGATCTGGAGATCATCAAAAGGAACGCCGCGGCCGAACTGCAGCATCGTGTACATGACGAGGGGCGCCGAGCCGAAGGCGAACCACAAAACCGGGAAGAAGCTGAAGGTCCAGTTGAAATCGACCCGGTGGACGATCCGCTCGCCCGGCGGCAGCGACTTTTCGACATAACCCGCCATGGTTCCATTCCCCTCGACTGTCCCTGCCGTCCCCGACTCTCCTTCCTATATAAGGGCAATGGCGGTTCGCGAAAGCGTCCGCCGGCGTTGAAAGGCCGCGGGGGCCGCGTTAAGACCCGCGCCTGTTTCACCGAAGCAACTCCCACAACCGGAAGGGGCGCCCCCAAGGCGCGCGATCGAGGCCGAAAGTTCCATGGCGAAATACCAGTACATCTACTTCATGCAGGGTCTCACCAAGGCCTACACCGGCGGGAAAAAGGTCCTCGAAAACATCTATTTGCAGTTCTATCCCGAAGCCAAGATCGGGATTGTCGGCGTCAACGGCGCGGGCAAGTCGACGCTCCTGCGGATCATGGCTGGGATCGACAAGGAATTCTCCGGCGAGGCGTATCCGGCGGACGGGGCCCGGGTCGGCTTCCTGCCGCAGGAACCCCAGCTCGACGCCTCCAAGACCGTCTTCGAAAACGTCTTGGAAGGGCTCGGGGGCATCAAGGAAAAGATCGACGCCTTCAACGCCGTGTCGGCGCAGATGGCGGAAGACTACACCGACGAGCTGATGGAGAAAATGTCGAAGCTCCAGGAGGAGATCGACGCCGCCGACGGCTGGGATATCGACTCCAAGATTGAAATGGCGATGGAAGCGCTGCGCTGCCCGCCCGGCGACTGGAAGGTCGACAAGCTGTCGGGCGGGGAAAAGCGCCGTGTCGCGCTCGCGCGCCTTCTGCTGTCAAAGCCCGACCTTCTTCTGCTCGACGAACCGACGAACCACCTCGACGCCGAATCCGTCGCCTGGCTCGAAAACCATCTGCGGGAATATCCGGGCGCGGTCATCATCGTCACCCACGACCGCTATTTCCTCGACAATGTGACGGGCTGGGTGCTCGAACTCGATCGCGGCCGCGGCATCCCGCACGAAGGCAATTATTCCTCGTGGCTTGAAGCCAAGCGCAAGCGCCTCGAACAGGAGGAGCGGGAAGAGCAGAACCGCAAAAAGACGCTCGACCGCGAATCCGAGTGGATCAGCGCAAGTCCCAAGGCCCGACAGGCGAAGTCCAAGGCGCGCATTAACGCCTATGAGGACCTGCTCGCCCGCGCCGGCAAGGAAGAGATCAATTTCGCCCAGATCCAGATCCCGCCTGGACCGCGTCTTGGCCATGTCGTCATCGAGGCGGAAAACCTCAAAAAGGCTTATGGCGACAAGCTCCTCTTCGAGGATCTCTCGTTCAAGCTGCCGCCGGGCGGCATTGTCGGCGTCATCGGACCCAACGGGGCGGGCAAGACGACCTTGTTCCGTATGCTGACAGGACAGGAATCCCCTGACGCGGGCGATCTGCGCATCGGCGAGACGGTGAAGATCGGCTATGTCGACCAGAGCCGCGACGATCTATCCCCGAACAAGAACGTCTGGGAGGAGATTTCCGGCGGCCTTGACGTCATCAAGCTCGGCGCCCGCGAAATGCCGAGCCGCGCCTATGTCGGCTGGTTCAACTTCAAGGGCGGCGACCAGCAGAAGAAGGTCGGCAATCTCTCCGGCGGCGAGCGCAACCGCGTGCAGCTCGCCAAGATGCTGACCGAAGGGGCGAACCTCCTGCTTCTCGACGAGCCGACCAACGACCTCGACGTCGACACGCTGCGCGAGCTTGAGCGGGCGCTGGAGGATTTCGCCGGCTGCGCGGTCATCATCAGCCACGACCGCTGGTTCCTCGACCGCATCGCGACGCATATCCTCGCTTTCGAAGGCGACAGCCACGTCGAGTGGTTCGAAGGAAACTTCGCCGCCTATATCGAGGACAAGAAGCGCCGCCTCGGCCCCGACGCCGATGCGCCGCGGCGCCTGAAATACAAGCCGTTGACGCGGTAGGGAGGCGGCCTCGCCATGGCTGAAAACAGACTGACGGCGGCGCGCCGCTTCGGCCTCGCCGCCGTCGCGCTCGCCTGCGTGATTTTCTTTCTGGGGCTCGCCGGCGTCGTGACGGGCGGGACAACGCAGTCCTTCGACGAAGGCTTCCTGCGCGGCCTTCGAACCGGGGCCGACCTCGCAACGCCCTCGGGGCCGGCTTTCCTGACACCGCTCGCCCATGTCGCGACGGATCTTGGAGGGACGCCGTTCCTGACGACGCTGACGGTTCTCCTCGCGATCTGGTTCGCGGTGCGCCGTCAATGGCGATTTCTTGCGATCCTGCTCGCGGCCGTGCTCGGCGAGACGTTGCTGTCGTCGGGCCTGAAGGCGCTTTTTGACCGGCCGCGGCCCGATATCGTGCCGCATCTTGTCCATGTTTCGAGCAAATCATTCCCCAGCGGGCACGCCTCGAGCGCGGCGGCGATCTATCTGACGGTCGCTGCGCTCATCGCGGCGCAGGTTCAACGTCAGGGCGTGCGCGTCGCGGTCTTCACGGTCGCTGGCGCGGTCGCCTTTCTCGTCGGCGCGAGCCGGGTCTATCTAGGCGTGCATTACCCGACAGACGTTCTCGCCGGCTGGAGCTTCGGCGCCGCCTGGGCCGCAATCGTCTGGATCGCGGCCCGAAGGCTCATGCCGCGCTGACGTCACTTCTTGCGAGAGGCTTTGCCGATCGCCGAGTTGTGCGTGCCGTAAAGGAAGTAGATGACGATCGCCGCCGCCACGTAATAGGCGAAGAACGTCAGTACGCGCATCTCGACCGTGGTGATTAGATAGAGGCACGAGCCGATTCCGAGGATCGGAATGATCGGGTACAGGGGGACGACGAAGCCGCGATCGAGATCGGGCCTTGCCTGGCGCAGGTAGATCACGGTGAAGCACACGACCGCGAAGGCGGCGAGCGTTCCGACTGACGTCAGGTCGCCAAGCGTATTGATGTCGAAGACCGCCGCCGCGATCGCAACGATGATCCCGACGACAATCGTGTTGATCCACGGCGTCTTGAAGCGCGCATGCACCTTGCCGAAGACGCCCGGGAGAAGACCGTCCTTAGCCATTGTGTAGAAAATGCGCGTCTGACCGTACATCAGGACCAGAATGACCGAGGTTAGCCCCGCGATCGCGCCCAGTTTGATTGCGACCTTGAACCACCCCCAGTCGCCGGGCAGCGCGTTCACCGCGTCCGCGACCGGCGCTGGCGTATTGAGGTCCTTGTAGTTGACGAGGAGCGTCAGCACCGCCGCCGTGCCGATGTAGAGAATGGTGCAAACAACCAGCGAGCCGATGATGCCGAACGGCATGTCGCGCTTGGGGTTCTTCGCTTCCTGGCCGGCGGTCGAAACGGCTTCGAAGCCGATATAGGCGAAGAAGACGATCGATGCCGCGCGCATCACGCCGCCGATCCCGTATTCGCCTTTGACGCCGGTCGGTTCTGGAATGAACGGCTCCCAGTTCGGCAGGAATTTGTCCGGCGTCTGCAGGATCACCCAGCCGCCGATTAGGATGAAGGCGACGATCACCGATCCCTTGATGATGACGATGATGTTGTTGGCGGTCGCCGATTCCGAAACGCCGATAACGAGGAGGCTCATCATGATGAGGCAGACGATGAGCGCGGGCAGGTTGAAGATCGTGGCGACGGTCTCTCCGCCGAAGGCGGTCACCGTGTGTCCGAATGGCCCCGTGAACTCTGGCGGAATGATGATGCCGACATCATGGAGGAGGCTGACGGCGTACCCAGACCAGCCGACGGCGACGACCGAGGCCGCAAGGCCATATTCCAGGAGCAGCAGCGCGCCCATCATCCACGCGGCGAACTCGCCGAGCGTCGCATAAGAATAGGTGTAGGCGGAGCCCGAAACCGGCAGCACCGAGGCAAGCTCGGCGTAGCAAAGACCGGCGAAGGCGCAGACGAGGCCGGCGACAAGGAAAGACAGCATGACAGCGGGGCCGGCATGAAGCGCGGCGGCGTTGCCGGTGCGCACGAAGATGCCAGCGCCGATGATGCAGCCGATGCCGAGGAACAGGAGGTTCCAGGGGCCGAGCGTCTTCTTCAGTTCGCCCTTGTCATACTCGGCCTGCACCTGCTCGATCGACTTGCGCCTGATCCAGCCGCTGGCGAACGACGGACGTGTTTCGACCGTCGGTTCATTTGACTTTGAATTCATTCTGTTTTCCCTCCCGCACGAGGCGGCTACTTGAACAGCGTCAGGGCTCGGACAACGCCAAAAGTCCCCCCGTCCGACGTCATTGGCTCGTCATAAAAGGCGCAAGTCCCTGTTTTCAAAGGGACCGCGCCTTGATCGGGCGGCAGAGTGCCCCGATTTCCGGAATTTGCAAGGGCTTGACCGGCGCTGGCGTTCGGCGGGAGGTCTCGGCAACAGCGCCGCCAAAAGGAAAGAATAATGGTCGCTACCTTCATCGCGATAGCCGCCATGCTCGCTTCCGGTCCCGCAATTGAAATTCGCGAGCTTGCCGAGGGCGCTGCGCCGCCGCATGCCGGGATCGAAGAGCTTTCTTGGCTTGAGGGCCGCTGGATCGGCGAAGGGCTCGGCGGTTGTTCTGAAGAAACGATCTCGGCGCCGGTCGGCGGCCAGATCATGGGCATGTTCCGGCAGGCCGGCGCGGACGGCGCACCAATGTTCTATGAATTCTATCTCTTTGGCGCGAAGGGCGACTCGATTTCGCTGCGCCTCAAACACTTCAACCCTGACATGACCGGCTGGGAAGAGAAGGACGGCTATGTCGAATTCCCGCTCGTCGCGATTGAAAAGGATGCTGTCTATTTCGACGGCCTCACTTATGCGCGCGATGGCGCGAAGGGCCTGCGCGCCGGCGTCAGGATAGGCAATAACGGGCGCGGGGATTTCACCCTCAGAAAAGCGAAGAAGGGCGAGCGCTGCCCGTCAGCAGCACGCCCCTGAGGTCGCGGCCTCCGGCGAGGATTGTCCGAACGGCGCGTTCGTCCCGCAGCCCGGGAAGATGCCGTAATGCGTCGACCAGTCGCCGATGAAGGTGAAGAACGGCGCGAACCGCGACTCCGCCAGCATGCGGTAGGTATTGCCGCAAACGGGGAAGACGCGCCCCTTCTCGATGTGATGATGGCCGTCGAGTTCGAAAACGGTTTCGGCGCCGGCGATCCCGCCCTTGTAGACGACGGCCTGGCCATAATCCTCGCAGGCGGGCTCGAGCCCGTCGATCGCGAACAGGCGATAGGTCGCCGACCAGAATGACGCCGGCGCCAGCCTGTCCTTCAGCGCGGCGTTGTTGATGGCGAGCGGCCGGTCGGCCAAGAGGCGCGGATCGGCAAAGCCCGCGCGCTTGGCGATGTTCAGGAAATCATTCCAGTAAAGCGCGCCGCCGAGGCATTCCCCGCGCGCGACCGGATCGAGGCGCAGGTCGTCTGAAAGACGCCGGTCGGAATATACATCGGAGAAGTAGAATTCCCCGCCCGGTTTCAAGAGGCGGCGCGCCGCAGCGAACACGGCCGGCTTGTCGGCGCAAAGATTGATGACGCAATTCGACACGATGATGTCGAACGATCCTTCATCGAGACCGAGCGCACCGAGGTTTTCAATGTCGCCTTCGATGAATTCCACATTCGACCGGCGATAACCGTAGCGCTCGGCCTGCCAGCTTTGCGCGTTCCGCGCCACCGCCAGTTGTTCCGGGGTGAAATCGACGCCGATGACAAAACCGCTTTCGCCGACGAGGCGCGAGAGAATGTAAACATCCTGTCCCGATCCGGAGCCGAGATCCAGAATGCGGGCGCCCTCCAGCGCCAATGGCGCTACAAGCCCGCAGCCATAATAGCGCGCGGCGACTTCCGGGTGGATGTCGCGATATAGCGGGCGCAGCCGCTCGGGAACCGTGTCGATCGTGCAGCAAGCGTCGGTCTTCAGGTCTGCGGACGACTGCAACGTCTTGCCGTAATAGTCCTTGACAGTCTGCTGGATGTTCATGGGCGCCCTCGTTTCATGAAGACGATGTGCCGGAATGGCGCGCGCTTCAACAGGGGTCCCGGCGGCTGTTGCGGGAATGTGATCCCCCGGCGGCCAATCCGCCGCGAAAGCGCGCGTTCACCATCTTCGAGCCTTACTTCGGCTCGATTGTCTGGCAGACTGTCTGGCATGAGTGTTCTTGGCGTTCGCGAAAGGCTGCGCGCTCCCATCCGGGCTCGCCTCGACAGGGCCGCAACTTCGTTTCTCGAGGGCGAGGGTGGAAGGCGCGTCGACTTCACGGCGCCGGTCGGCGAGGCGGCGCTTTACGATCCCGACTCCGTCTCTTGGCGCATTTTCAAAAATCCGGTCGCGCTGTTCGTCGGCGGCGTAACGGCTGTCCTCCTCGAACTCGCCGAACCGCGTATCAGGACAGGCGTCTGGGAGCACACGACGTTTCGCACGGACCCGGTCGCACGCCTGCGGCGCACGGGCCTTGCAGCAATGGTGACGGTCTATGGCGCGCGCAGCGTGTCGGAGAAGATGATCGCCGGCGTCACGCGCATGCACCAGCGCGTCGAGGGCGTGACGCCCGCCGGCGTTCCGTATCGAGCCACCGACACTGAACTCATGAACTGGGTGCAGGCGACCGCCTCGTTCGGTTTTCTTGAAGCCTATAACGCCTATGTCGCGCCGCTGGCGGACGCCGAGCGCGACCGCTATTTCAGCGAAGGCCAGCCTGCCGCTCGCCTTTACGGTGCGACCGGCGCGCCGCGCTCTCGCGCCGAATGGCAGGCGCTCTATCAGTTGATGAAGCCGCTGTTTGAGCGGTCGGATATCATCTTCGAATTTCTCTCGATCATGCGCGCAGCGCCGGCGCTTCCAGGGCCGGTGCGTATTGCGCAAGGCTCGCTTATCCGCGCCGCTATCGATCTCGTCCCGAAGGACGCTCGCGCCATCCTTGGCCTCGACGCCTCGTTCGGCCTGCGCCCGTTCGAGAAGATACTCGTCAGGCGGATGGGCAAGCGCGCCGACCGCTGGCCGCTGCCGTCTAGCCCGGCGGCGCAGGCCTGCGTGAGGATGGGTCGCCCGGCGGATTATCTCTACCGCAAAGCAGCAACGCACTCGCGCCGGCCGTCGCTCCAGTGTTGACGGAGTTCCGGGTTGCGGCGGCCGCCGACCCGGTGCACGTTGCGACCCGCAATAATTCATCCGGGGGCTTCCAATGCTGAACAGGTGCCTGTTTTCGCTTGCCGCGATTTCCCTCGCGGTCGTTGAGCCGGCGGCGGCGGAAAAGCGCGTCGACAATGAGCGCGGATCTACCAAGAATGTCGAAATTCCGAAGTGTGAAAAGTCGCTTGGGACGATCGCGATCGTCGATGGCGAGGGACAAGGGTGGAGTCGTTACAACCTCGGCGCGCCATCGACGCTCCTGAAAGCGTTTGTCACGAGGTCGGGATGTTTCAAGCTTGTCGACCGCGGCGCCGGCCTATCAGCCGTTCAGAAAGAGCTTGACCTCGCGCGGGGCGGCAATCTGCAGAAGGGCTCCAACGTCGGCGGCGGCCAAGTCAAGGCGGCGGACTATATTATGGTCGCTGATATCGCGAACACGGATTCAAACGCGGGCGGCAGCGCGGTCGGCGGGGCCGCCGGCGCGGTGATTGGCGGGCGCCTTGGCGGCGTCATCGGCGGCGTCAAGACCAAACGAGTTGAAGCGCAGACGGTCCTCAGCGTTGTGAACACTCGTACGACGGAAGTGGAAGTGACGGCCGAAGGCTCAGCGTCGAAGAAGGATGTCGGCTTCGTCGCGAGCGGCGGCTATGGGTTTGGCGGCGCCGTTGGCGGCGGTTACGAAGACACCGAAATCGGCAAGGTCGTCACTTACGCCTTCCTCGACGCTTACCGCCAAGTGGTCGTCAAGCTCGGGGGATTGCCGCCTGATGCCGCCGCCGCTGCGCCTAAGAAAAGCTTCAAGGTCAGCGCCAAATCCGTATCGCTGCAACGCTCGCCTTCCGCCTCATCCAGTTCGGTGCGGACCCTGAAGAAGGGCGCTATCGTTTATCCAACCGGCGCCAAGGAGGACCTGTGGTGGGAAGTTGAAGACGAGAACGGCAATGTCGGCTGGGTCGAGAATCCCAATCTGAAGCCTGCGGATTAGATCTCCGGCGACCTTCGCAAGGAACAAAGCGCCTCCCGGAAGGGAGGCGCTTTTTCATCGCAACGGCGTCCGGGCGAGGCTTGATAAGGGGGTGAGGGCGGGGCAGAACCGCGCCGACCCGCCAAGGACCGGCCCATGACCGCCATCACGCCCGAAATCGTCGCCGCGCACAAGCTGACGGCCGACGAGTACGAGAAGATCAAGACCCATCTCGGGCGCGAGCCGAACTTGCTTGAACTCGGCATCTTCTCCGTCATGTGGTCGGAGCACTGTTCCTACAAATCCTCGCGCCGGCACCTGAAAAAACTGCCGACCTCAGCGCCGTGGGTGGTGCAGGGGCCAGGCGAGAACGCCGGCGTCATCGACATCGGGCCGGACGCCGACGGCGTGCCGCTCGTCGCCGTCTTCAAGATGGAGAGCCATAACCACCCGTCCTATATCGAGCCCTATCAGGGCGCCGCGACGGGCGTCGGCGGCATCATGCGCGACGTTTTCACGATGGGCGCGCGCCCGGTCGCCAACATGAATGCGCTGCGCTTCGGCTCGTGGGACCATCCGCGCACGCGCCACCTCGTTTCCGGCGTCGTCGCGGGCATCGGCGGCTACGGCAACTGCATGGGCGTGCCGACAGTCGGCGGCGAGACGAATTTCGACGCGCGCTATGACAACAACATTCTCGTCAATGCGATGACGGTCGGCATCGCGCAGAAACACCGGATTTTCTATTCAGCGGCGCGCGGCAGCGGCAATCCCGTCGTCTATGTCGGCTCGAAGACCGGTCGCGACGGCATCCACGGCGCGACGATGGCCTCAGCCGAATTCGGCGACGCTTCGGCGGAAAAACGTCCGACAGTCCAGGTCGGGGATCCGTTCACGGAGAAACTCCTCCTCGAGGCCTGCCTCGAACTGATGGCGTCGGACGCCATCATCGCCATCCAGGACATGGGCGCGGCGGGCCTCACATCGTCCTCCTGTGAAATGGCGGCGAAGGGCGGCGGCGGCTTCGATCTCGATCTCGACAAGGTCCCGCAGCGCGAAGAGGGCATGACAGCCTATGAGATGATGCTCTCCGAAAGCCAGGAGCGCATGCTGATGGTTCTGAAGCCCGGGTGCGAGGAAGCCGCCAAGGCGATCTTCGACAAGTGGGGCGTCGATTTTGCCGTGATCGGCGTCACCACCAATTCGGGCCGCCTCGTCATTCGTCACAAGGGCGCCGTCGAAGCGGACCTGCCGGTCAGCCGCCTTACCGACGGCGCGCCGAGCTATGATCGCCCGCAAGCCGCTCTGGCGGCGCCCGAGCCGCTCGCTGATCCAGTGGTCCTCATTCGCGAATGGCTCGGAGAGATCGGCGCTGCGGGCAAGTCCGACGAGGAGTGGCGCACGCTGCTCGCCGCGCTCATCGAAGATCGCGCCAGCGGGGTCAACGGCGTCGATGCGCTCGCCTCGAGCGTCGGCAAGCGCGGGGCCAAACTCTATGTCCGCCTTAAGCCCGACGCCGCCGGCGAGTTCGACGCGCTTGAAGAGGCGATCGTCAACCTCCAGGCGGCAGGAATTATAAGCGAGACGGGCTTTCACCGGCACGAGGAAATTGTCGATCTTGCCGAGCGCACCGGCGCCTTGCCGATCTTGTCTGCGCTCGCGGCGCTGATGCAGTCGCCCGATCTCTGCTCGCGCCGCTGGATCTGGGAACAGTACGATCACACGGTCATGGGCGACACCGTCATCGCGCCCGGCGGCGACGCCGCGCTCGTGCGCATTCACGGCACGAACCGCGGCCTTGCAATCGCGACCGACGTCACCCCGCGCTATGTGCTCGCCGACCCGAGGGAAGGCGGCAAGCAGGCAGTCGCCGAGACCTATCGGAACATCTGCGCAACCGGGGCCGCGCCCCTCGCCATCACCAACTGCCTCAATTTCGGCAATCCCGAGCGCCCGGAAATCATGGCGCAGTTCGTTCAGGCGATCGACGGCATGGCGGAGGCCTGCGAAGCGCTTGGCTATCCGGTCGTGTCGGGGAATGTGTCACTCTACAACGAAACGAACGGCGTCGCCATTCCGCCGACGCCGGCGATCGGCGGTGTTGGCGTCATCGACGACGTGACGCGCGCTGCGCGCGTCGGCGGTGCGATAGCCGGGGATGAACTGATCGCGGTCGGCATCACCCGCGGCCATCTCGGCCGGTCGCTCTATCTGCGCGAACTTTTTGGCGTTGACGCCGGCGCGCCGCCGCATGTCGACCTCGACGCCGAGCGGCGCAATGGCGAGACCATCCGTAAGCTGATCGCTGAAGGGCTCGTGACGGCGTGCCATGACGTGTCCGACGGCGGGCTCCTCGTCGCCGCCGCGGAAATGGCGCTTGCGGCTGGCGAGGGACTCGATCTCCGGACGCCGGTCAAGGCGCGGCGCGCCGCCTACTGGTTCGGCGAAGATCAGGGGCGTTATCTTGTCGCCTGCGCGCCGGGCGCCGGCGACACGCTGCTCCTGAAGGCGGCGATGGCGGGCGTGCAGGCGTCGAAGATCGGACGCTTCGGCGGCGCGATGATCCGCCTCGACGATCAAGACGCCTTTTCGCTGCTTGACCTTGCGGACCTTCATGACCGTCCGCTCTCTGACTATATGAACCCCCTGAAATCGACGGAGACGGCGCCCATGCCGATGAAGGCCGATGACATCCGGAAAATGATTCTAGAGGCGCTCCCTGACGCGACAGTCGAGATTGAAGATCTCGCGGGCGACGGCGACCATTACCGCGCGCGCGTCATTTCGAAGGCGTTCAGCGGCAAGAACCGCGTGCAGCAGCACCAGCTCATCTATCGAGCGCTCAAGGGCAAAATGGGCGGCGAACTGCACGCCCTCGCCCTTGAAACGGAAGCGGCTGAGTAGGGCGCCTCGCGGCGGAGCCGCCACGTGCCTCCGCGCTGGCGCAGGACCGGTTCCGGCGCTATCCTCGCGCGGCGAGGGAGGCGGCTACGGCAAATTTGACTCTCAACAGGCGAGGCTTCGGCGCAGGGCTTCTGCGCATCCTTGTTTTGGCGCTGGCCGCGCCCGTCGCTGCCGCCGAGCCGGCGCCGTCGATCGTCGCGGTCGGCGATCTTCACGGCGACTATGAGGCCTACGCCGCGATCCTGACCGAAGCCGGCCTCATCGACGCCAAAGGTAAATGGACGGGCGGAAAAACCATCCTTGTCCAGCTTGGCGACGTGCCGGATCGCGGGCCCGATACGAAAAAGATCATCGAGCATTTGATGAAGCTCGAAAAGCAGGCAGTTAAAAAGGGCGGTCGCGTCGCCGCGCTGATCGGCAATCACGAGGCGATGAACGTCACCGGCGATCTTCGCTACGTGACGCCGGAGGAATACGCCGCCTTCGCGACGTCAGGGTCGAAGCGGCTTCGCGACGCCTATTTCAAGTCGAACGCTTCAGGGCTCGCCGAATTCTATCGGAAAAAGGACCCCGCGCTGACGGATGAGGGCGTCAGAGCGGCGTTTGAAGCCGGGACGCCGCTCGGGATGTTGGAGCATCGGGCGGCATGGGCGCCGGACGGAAAGATCGGCGCCTGGGTCGCTTCACATGACGCTGTCCTGAGGATAGGCGACACGCTGTTCGTCCACGGCGGGATCGGCGCGCAATACGCCGGAAAGCCAATCGAAACGATCAATGATGAAGTGCGCGCTGCGTTGAAGGCGCGCAGCGGCGCCATCCTTGACGACGAGGCGGGCCCGCTCTGGCATCGCGCCCTGGCGGAGGAAACGCCAGCGGGCGAGGTGGACCTCGCCGCCGCGATCGCCGCCTATGGCGTCAAGCGGATTGTCATCGGCCACACCCCGCAGCCAAAGGGTGTCAGGACCCTTTATGGCGGGCGCGTCATCGCCGCGGATACCGGCGCCTCGAAATACTATGGAGGTACGCGGTCCTTCGTGCGGATAGCCGGGAACGATATCGTTGCGAATGATAACGGGGTGGAGCGACGCTTGCCGCCGGAGGCCGAATGAGAGTGATCGCCCTTATCGTCGCTGCATCGCTGGCGGCGGCGTCCGCCCGCGCCAGTGAGCCGGCGCCGCTTTTTTCCGCACTCGATCCGATCGAGATCACGATCACCGGGCCGATCGGCGAGATCGCGCGCAAGGCCGCGACATCGACCGAGCCCCGGCCCGCGACGCTGACTTATGCGGGGGACGATTACGCGATAAACCTGGGCGCGAGGGGCAATTCCCGGCGTCGTCCGGAAACATGCAAGTTTCCGCCCCTGCGCGTCACGTTCATTGAAAAGCCCGCCAAGGGATCGCTTTTTCAGAAGCAGGAAAAGTTGAAGCTGGTCACACATTGCCGGTCGACCAACGGATTCGAAAAGCACCTGCTGCTTGAGTACTCCGCTTACAGGATGCTGAACGCGCTGACGGAGCAGAGCTTTCGTGTCCGGATGGCGAATGTGCGCTATGTCGAGGAAAAGTCCGGCAAGCTCGTCGCCGAACGCCCCGGCTTCTTCATCGAAGATATCGATGACGTCGCAGACCGGGTGGGGCTCAAGGACGTGAAAGCGGGCATGCTGACGATCACGCAGCATGACCCGGCCGCGGCCGCGCGAACAATCTTGTTCTTTCACATGATCGCAAACCATGACTGGTCGATGGTTGAGGGTCCGGACGGAGAGTGCTGCCATAACGGCAAGCTGCTCGGCGCCGAAAAGACCGCGTCGCAAGGCCTTGTCTATGTGCCCTATGATTTCGATTATTCCGGTTACGTCGACGCGCCCTATGCAGTTGCGCCAGAAAAGATCGGCATCAATTCGGTGCGCACCCGCTATTACCGCAGCTCCTGCACGTTGAACGCCGACGTTAAGGCGGCGGCGGCCGATTTCCGCGCGCGCCGTCGGCAACTGGAAGCGGCCGTCCGGGAAACCCCGGGCCTCGACCCGAAAGCGGCGGACAAGGCCCTCAACTTTCTCGATGGATTTTTCGACGACATCGCGACGGACGACTCTGTAGACAAGCTGCTGAAGCGTTGCCGCTGATTGTCAGCGGCGTGGCGGATAGACCGTCAGCGTGGAGGGCGTGACGGCGCCGCCGCCGGTCTGCGCTTCGTCGGCCACGACAATCCTTCCGTCCGGCATCAGGGCGAGCCCCTCCGCCTGCGGGTGAGCGCCGCCGAGTCGCCAATACGCGGCGGCGGCGCCGGACGCCGACACCTCAAGGATTGCGCCGGCGGACGAGTCGAGCACCAGCAACGCGCCCGTCCCTGGATCGCGCGCAAGGTCGGCAGCCTTGAACTCCTTGGGATTGGGCACAGCGCTCTTAAGCTTCAAGTCGACGATCTTGCGCAGCTTCCCGGTCGGCGACCATTCCTTGATAACAAGACGGCCTTTCGAGCGTTTGCAGACGATGAGCAATCCTCCCGCTGCCGGCGCAATTCCCTCGACCTCGCACTCACTGCCGACGCCGGTTTCGGTCGTACGCAGCCTTTTTGCCCATCGCCCGGCCCCGATCTGCGCTTCGTAAAGCCGCCCGTCGCTTGTCATCACGAAGAGGCCCCCTTCATGCGCGGTGATCGACTCGAAGTCGCCGGTTATCGGAGGGCGCCCGATCGAAATCGAACGAATGATTTCGCCCGACCGAAGGTCGAGTTGGAAGACCACCGCCTGTTCATCGCCATGGGCGAAGACACTTGTTTCCGTCGCGGGCGCAAGTCCCGAAATCTCGGCGAGAGCGCCGGGCAGCCGGTAGCGCGCCGTCGGCTGCAACGTCCGTTCGGGAACGTCGGCGGCGTGGGCGGCCACGGTCGCGGCGAGAGTCGCAAAAAGGGCGGTCGCTGTTCTCATTGGTCTTCTCGGACACGCAATATATGCCGTCGCCGCGGCGTCGTCGCCTGCCTGTCCGGGCGGCTTGCTGTGGGCGCGCCAAGCGCGCTTATATGCTGCGGCGCAGAGGCGGGCGGGTGAAAGATGGACATTCCTGACACTCAGGGGCTGCAGGCCGTCGGCTGGCGGGGCTTCCTAGACATCGCGTATCTTGCGGAGGCTCTCGCCGCTTTGCTGCTTTCGACAGCCCTTGGCGCGCTGATCGCGTTTCATCCGGCGACGATGAAACAGGTCGACACGGTCGAGGAAGCGGAACTGCCGAAGGTGCAGATAATGTGCGCCCTCATCGGCGCGATCGTCGGCGTCATCGTTCTCGAGTACGGTCTGGTCGTCGGCTTCGTAATCTTCGGCCTTGGCGGGCTGATGCGCTTCAAGACCGAGACGGGGACGACGCGCGATACGAGCCGCCTCATCATCGTCACGCTCATCGGACTCATTTGCGGGCTCAATCTGCCGCATTTCGCCGTCCTGGCCGCCGTCTACGCCTGGGTGGCCATCTTCTTCGACGGACTTCCAATCTACAGCATTCGCGTTCATGAGATTCCGAAGGGGCGTGTCGTCGAAGCAGCCGCCGCCTATCGCAATGCGTTCGCGGGGCTCGGCTGCAGGCTGCTAAGCGAGAATAAGTCATTCTCGAAGCGACGCATCGATTATGTCTTCCGTGCGCCGCGCAGCCGAGATCCGGCTTCGATTGAGACGCTTTTCTTCGACAAAATACCCGCGGACATCCGCGGCGAACTCGACTGGGAAGTGCGCTAGAGCGCTTCAGGCATGCTGGCTGGAATTTGCTGCGGCGTTCGAGCGCCCCAAAGGCACGCGGCGATGATGATCGCGCCGCCGGCCCAGACGCTGTGCCGCACGGGCTCTGCGAACAGGAACCAGCCGATCGCGGCGGCCCAGAGCAGGGCGGTGTATTCGAGCGGGGCAAGCACCTGCGTCTCCGCGCCGGCATAGGCTTTCGCGAGGCAATACATGCCGGCAGCCGCGAGAAGGCCGAGGAGGATGAAAGCGGGAAGGTCGCCCGTCGGCGGCGCAGAGCCGGTGACCAGCGCCGGTCCGGCGACGATCGCGCCGGGGATGAGCGCGGCGAGGAGGCCGACGATCTCAGGACCGTCCTTTCCCGCCCGCCCGCGCAGCAATGTCATCGAGATCGAATAGGTGACGGCGGCGACAAGCACCGCGGCGACTCCAAGTATGCGGCGCTCGCCGCCGGCGTCGTCCGGCGCGCCGAGGCTCGCGACGATGACACCGGTGAAGCCGACGAGCCCAGCCGCGATATTACGCGGGCGCAGCCGCTCGCCGAGCACAAGGCGGGCAGTGAACGGCATCATCAGCGGCGCGAGAAAGGAAATGACGATCACTTCAACGAGCGGCAGCGCCGTCAACGACCAGAAGAACGCCACGGCGGAAATCGAGATCACGACGCCCCTCAGGCCATGCGCCTTCCAGACGTCGGGCGTCAGCGCGGGCCGGCGCGCCCGAAACCACAAGATCGCTGCGAAGATCGCCGCGACGAGATAACGCCCAAACACGACGACGAGAGTGTCATTTGTCGCCACGAGATGCTTGATCGCCGCATCCATGAAGCACAGGAGCGCGACGCCAGCCGCGCCCCAGACGACGGCGGAAAGGTGCGTGCGCGAAACGGGAACAGACATGCGCGCCCTCTCGCGCGGGCGAGGGTTCGGTGTCAACCGCGTCCGGCGCATGGAATCCATGCGCCGCCTGAAAACCGGTCAGTTCAGCGGGCAAACTAGAACGTGATCGTCGAACACGGCGCCGACAACCAGCGTGTCCGTCGTCGCGGCAGCGACTGAGGAGGCGTTGAGGACGCCGGCGACATCTATCAGCACGTCCTGCGCCTCGCCGGTCGCGGGGTTGACGCGGATGACATGGCTCGGCGCCACGGCGGTCGCGTCGCGGGCATGCTTAAGGAAATCGAACACCTTCGAATGTCCCCCGACCCATAAGGCGCCGTCGCCGGCGACTTCGATATTGTCGGGCCCAGTGTTCACCGGATAGCGGCGCTGGAGTGAAAGCGCGCCCGTCTCCGTATTGCGCGCATAGACACCGATGCGACGACGGAGGAATTCCGAAACGTACAGGGTCCCGCCGTCCGCCGAGATATTGACGCCGTTCGCATAGGTAAGGCCCTTCATGGCGATCTTGCCGGTCTGGCCGTCAAAATAAGCGAGGCTTGAAAATGGCAGGGCAAGATAGGCCTCGAGCGACGCCATCACGCCGTCGCGGAAGCCGCGGTCGTTGGTGACGTAGAAGCTGCGCGGACCGACGCCGACAAGATCGTTCGGCGACGACATTTCCGGAAAAGCGATTGTGTCGACATGCATCAGCGCGCCGGCGAATCCGACATCGAAGATTTCAACCTTGTGGCCATCGGCGATCGTATGGTTGATGACGAAGAGGCGCTTGCGGCCGTCTTCGCCGCGCCAAAGGCTTAGGCCGTGCGGATGAAATTCGCCAAAGCTGTCTGGCGACACCTTCGAGACCCGGTCGGAGCCGTCGAGCCGAAGCGCGTAGATCCCGCCCTGAACCGGCGCGCCCGCGACGGTCGCGCGGCGGTCGTCGGCCGAGACGAAGGCGATGCCGGTATCCTCGTCGATCGTCACGTCTTCCGTGCCCGGAAAGATGTCCACGTTGCGGCACTGGTCGATGAGTTTCGGCTGGAGGTTCGCGAGCGCGCCGGACGCCGGTATGATGTTGTAAAGGAACCAGCCAAGGACGCCGAGGCCAAAGACCCCGACCGCCGTCAATAACGCCCGCATCACGCAATACTCCGCCCGCCGGCGACAAGGCTCCCAAAATTGCTCTGCCGGCGCAACAATCATATGATGCAAGGGTAAATTTCACCCTGCCGGAGATTAAGATGCGCGTCCTTCTCGCCACACTTGCCTTGACGATCGCGGCTTGCGCCAAGCCCACAGAACCTGCCGTCGAGGCGCCGGCCGCGCCTTCTGGGGATGAGGCGTCCTACCCCGTCGAGGACCTTCCCGTGCAGGAAAAGACGAT